>Ga0067045_1027433_pt1 | contig 139614 bp, 118 predicted proteins | sample TerdegcTABiofilm_FD_59184 | JGI IMG/M metagenome (GOLD analysis project Ga0067045, IMG submission 59184) | Combined Assembly of (Gp0054472, Gp0054536) Wastewater bioreactor microbial communities from Singapore -Terephthalate degrading...
AAACGCCCAGGTCACGCCATTGGACGACGGCAACAGCCGCTACCGCCTGGCCCTCAAGGCGCCCGACGGCCTGAGCCTGACGTGGCACCTGCACACCGAACTGGATGCGGGGCCGCTGGCGTTGCTCAAACTGCGTGATTTCAGGTTGCCGCAACAGATATTTCTCAATGAGGGCTGAGCCTTCGAGTCGGTGAGACCGCTCCTTGCAGGTCAGGGAGTGCCCGGTACATTCGGCCAAAGATCCGCCACTAGAAACAACCGCTCGGCTTCCTCCCACTCCTCGCCGTTCTGAACCAGTCGCACCAGCAACTGAGCCGGTGCCATCGGTGCCAGGTCCGCCAGCCATTCCAGCATCTGTTCTTCGCTCCACACCGCTTCTGCCTGGTAATGCGCTGGCGCCAGCCACGCATGTCGGGGCAAGGGCTGCCAGCGGCCGGGCGCGCTGGCGCTGACAAAGTCCCGCCAATCACGCTGATGCAGCCAGCGCCCACGCAAATGCTGCGGGTGAGCGCCATAGGGCGGTTCAGCCTGGCCAGGCCAGGGGTAAAGCAAATAGCCGCCGAGCCACAAGTGTGCATCGAACTGCGCGATGCCCAGCGCGGCCAACACCTCGCGGCTCTCCGGTCGTGCCGAAATCGGCAACTGATGCTGGGCCAGGTGCGCCAGCTTGCGATCCAGCCGATCATGACAGCCCGGCCCCAGCCACTGCGCGGTGTCCTGGCCATTGCCGTCCTGCGGGCCGAGGTAGAGTTTGATCGCCAGTTCCAGGTGATGCACGCCCTCGCGGTCGCGCAGCAGCATGTCCAGTTCGCCCAGGGTATGCCCGGCGCGGCGGATCGGCAGGTTGGCTGCCAGCAGTTCCACGCCCGGCGCATGCTGCACGGCGAACTGCCACAGGCGTTCATAGTAGAGGCCCAGGCGCCGGGTGCGCGCCAGGTTCAGCCAATGCTGTAGGGGGGTGCTGTCCTGGTCCAATTGCCGCAGCCAGTGTTCGAGACGGTCGGGCGCCTGTACCCAGTCGCTGCCGGCCAGCGGATGGCGTTGCGGCCACGGCGTTTGCGCGAGCATCGGCGGGGCGAGCATCACCCACGCCAGGTCGCGCACCTCGGGATGGCGCAGTTGGCGGGGCAGGTTGTGCAAGTCGGGGAACACGGTCATGGTCCGAGCATAGCCTTTTACACAGGGGAGGGGGGCTGAGAAGCGTTGTCATCAAGGCTTCACGGCGACAAAGGATTTTGCCTGACGCGGCCTTTCGCCCATAATCGTTCTTTTTTGCCACACCCCAATCCCGCAGGAGCCCCATGGAGCAATTTCGCAATATCGGCATTATCGGTCGCCTGGGCAGTACCCAGGTGTTGGACACCGTCCGCCGGCTGAAAAAGTTTCTGCTCGAGCGCCACCTGCATGTGATCCTCGAAGACACCATCGCCGAAATCCTCCCGGGCCATGGCCTGCAAACCTCGTCGCGCAAGATGCTCGGTGAAGTCTGTGACATGGTGATTGTGGTCGGCGGCGACGGCAGCCTGCTGGGCGCCGCACGGGCGCTCGCGCGGCATAACGTGCCGGTGCTGGGGATCAACCGTGGCAGCCTGGGGTTCCTGACCGATATTCGTCCCGATGAGCTGGAAGTCGAAGTGGCCAAGGTGCTCGACGGCCATTACCTGGTGGAGAACCGCTTCCTGCTGCAAGCTGAAGTGCGCCGCCACGGCGAAGCCATCGGCCAGGGCGACGCCCTCAACGATGTCGTGCTGCACCCCGGCAAATCCACGCGGATGATCGAATTCGAGCTGTATATCGACGGCCAGTTCGTGTGCAGTCAAAAGGCCGATGGCCTGATCGTCGCCACGCCCACCGGCTCCACCGCTTATGCGCTGTCGGCGGGCGGCCCGATCATGCACCCCAAGCTCGACGCCATTGTGATCGTGCCGATGTACCCCCATATGTTGTCCAGCCGGCCGATTGTGGTCGATGGCAACAGTGAGTTGAAAATCGTGGTTTCCAAAGACATGCAGATTTACCCGCAAGTCTCCTGCGACGGGCAGAACCATTTCACCTGCGCCCCCGGTGACACCATCACCGTGAGTAAAAAAGCGCAGAAGCTGCGGCTGATCCACCCGCTGGACCACAACTACTATGAAGTGTGCCGCACCAAGTTGGGCTGGGGCAGCCGCTTGGGGGGTGGAGGCGACTGATGCTCGATCCCGCGCGTAGCTACGACCTGATTGGTGATGTGCATGGTTGCGCCCACACCCTTGAGCACCTGCTCGACCAGTTGGGCTACCACAAGCACGCTGGCACCTGGCGCCACCCGTCGCGCATGGCGGTGTTCCTCGGCGATATCATCGACCGTGGCCCGCGGATTCGCGAGGCGCTGCACATTGTCCACGACATGACCGAGGCCGGGCAGGCGCTGTGCATCATGGGCAACCACGAGTTCAACGCCCTGGGCTGGGCCACGCCGGCGCCACCGGGCAGCGGCAAGCAGTTCGTGCGCGAGCACACCCCGCGGCATGAGCGCTTGATCCACGAGACCCTGACCCAATTCGAGGATCACCCGGCCGATTGGCACGACTTCCTCGGCTGGTTCTATGACATGCCGCTGTTCGTCGACGCCGGGCGTTTCCGTGTGGTGCATGCGTGCTGGGATGACGGGTTTATCCAGCCGCTGCGCGCGACTTTTCCCGATGGCTGTATCGATCAGCATTTCCTGCAGGCCGCCGCCGTGCCGGGCAGCTTCGCCTGCAATGCCTTTGACCGCCTGTTGCGCGGCACCGACATGCGTCTGCCGGACGGTTTGACCCTGACCGGCGGCGACGGCCTGACACGCTCGTTCTTCCGCACCAAGTTCTGGGAAGAAGACCCGAAAACCTACGGCGACATCGTGTTCCAACCCGACGCGTTGCCGGAGCCCGTGGCGCGCACACCGTTGTCGTCTTCTGAAAAAAACTCCCTGCTGCGCTACGGCGTCGACGAGCCTGTGCTGTTCGTCGGGCATTACTGGCGCAGCGGCAAACCGGCGCCGATCCGTCCGAACCTGGCCTGCCTGGACTACAGCGCGGTGCTGTACGGCAAGCTGGTGGCGTACCGACTGGATCAGGAAACCCGCCTCGATCCGCATAAATTCGTATGGGTCGACGTTGAGCGCCCCGAGGTGATTACATGAGTGCCGTGCCCGTATTACGCTTGCCGCTGAGCGTCGACCTGGGCGGTTTCGTCAAACTGCTGCAACGCATGCAGGTGCCCCATCGCGTCAGTGAAGAAGCGGGCGAGCAGGTGTTGTGGGTGCCCGAGACCATCAGCGACGACGTGCGCGTCTTGTATCAACGTTTTCCGGCCGGCGATCCGGACCAGCAACTGGATATTCCGGAGCAGGCGGCGGTCACGCGCCCGGGGTTTGTTCAGCAAGTGCGCCATAGCCCGGTGACAGCGCTGGTGCTGCTGGCGAGCCTGATCGTTGGCGCGGTGACCTTGCTCGGTGAAAACCTGCAAGCGATGAGCTGGCTGACCTTCCTGCCGTTCCGGGTGATGGGTGAGTACATCCAGTTCACGCCGCTGGCCGATACCTTGGCCTCGGGCCAGTGGTGGCGGCTGGTCACGCCGATGCTGATCCACTTCGGCATCCTGCACCTGGCCATGAATGGCATGTGGTACTGGGAGCTGGGGCGGCGTATTGAAGCGCGCCAGGGCAGTATCAACCTGCTGGGGCTGACGCTGTTATTCAGCCTGGCCTCCAATTTTGCTCAATACCTGTATGGCGGCGCCGGCCTGTTTGGTGGCTTGTCCGGCGTCTTGTATGGGCTGCTGGGGCATTGCTGGATCTATCAACTCATCTCGCCCAACCCGGCTTATCGCCTGCCCCGTGGGGTGCTGGTGATGATGCTGGTGTGGTTGGTGCTGTGCCTGTCGGGGCTGGTCTCGATGATCGGTTTCGGCGAAATCGCCAATGCCGCCCATGTCGGCGGCCTGGTCATCGGTTGCCTGACCGGCTTGTTGGGCGGTTTATACAGTCGTCGCAAATCCACTATTCGTTAAGGAAGAGCCTGAATGTCCTCTTTTGCTGAAATGATCGAAAACATCACCCCGGACATCTACCGGAGCCTCAAGCTCGCCGTGGAAATCGGCAAATGGTCCGATGGCCGCAAGCTCACCGCCGAGCAGCGGGAGCTGTCGCTGCAAGCGATGATCGCCTGGGAGATCCAGAACCTGCCGGAAGACCAGCGCACCGGCTACATGGGAACGCAGGAGTGTGAATCGAAGTCGACCACGGTGCCGAACATCCTGTTCAAGTCGGACGCGATCCATTGATTGAAATCGGTCGCGGTGCAGTCAGCAAAATGTCGGCGCAACTCGGTGAGCCGACCGTTCAATATGCGTTTCGTCTGGGCGATACCGAGGTGCCGGTCAACCCGTTGATCGGCACCCATGTGCGCCTGGAATACCTGGGTGCGATCCATTGCAGCCATTGCGGCCGCAAGACCAAGACCAGCTTCAGCCAGGGTTATTGCTACCCGTGCATGACCAAGCTGGCTCAGTGCGACCTGTGCATCATGAGTCCCGAGCGTTGTCATTACGCCGCCGGCACCTGCCGTGATCCGGCGTGGGGCGAGCAGTTCTGCATGACCGACCATGTGGTCTACCTGGCCAATTCGTCGGGCATCAAGGTCGGCATCACCCGCGCCACCCAATTGCCCACGCGTTGGCTCGACCAGGGCGCCAGCCAGGCGCTGCCGATCGTGCGGGTGTCCACGCGCCAGCAGTCCGGTTTCGTCGAAGACCTGTTCCGCAGCCAGGTCGCCGACAAGACCAACTGGCGGGCCTTGCTCAAGGGCGATGCACAATCGGTTGACCTCAAGCAGGTGCGCGATGAGTTGTTCGCGTCTTGCGCCGAGGGCTTGGCGAGTTTGCAGGAACGCTTTGGCCTACAAGCCATCCAAACGATTACCGACATCGAACCGATCGAAATCCGTTACCCGATCGAGCAGTATCCGACCAAGATCGTCAGCTTCAACCTGGACAAGAACCCGATTGCCGAAGGCACGCTGCTGGGGATCAAGGGCCAATACCTGATCTTCGACACCGGGGTCATCAATATTCGCAAGTACACGGCCTACCAGCTCGCCGTGCATCAGTAAAAGGATGCCACCCATGCGTACCGAACAACCGAAGATGATTTACCTGAAGGACTATCAGGCGCCGGACTACCTGATCGACGAGACGCACCTGACCTTCGAGTTGTTCGAGGACCACAGCCTGGTCCACGCGCAACTGGTGATGCGCCGTAACCCCGCACGTGGCGCCGGCTTGCCGCCGCTGGTGCTGGACGGTCAGCAGCTCGAACTGTTGAGCGTGAACCTGGCTGACCGGGAATTGACGGACGCTGACTACCAGTTGACCGACAGCCACCTGACCGTGCATCCCACGAGTGAGACCTTCACCCTCGACACCAGCGTCAAGATCCACCCCGAAACCAACACGGCCCTCGAAGGCTTGTACAAGTCCGGCGGCATGTTCTGCACCCAGTGCGAGGCCGAAGGGTTCCGCAAGATCACTTACTACCTCGACCGTCCGGATGTGATGAGTACCTTCACCACCACCGTGATCGCCGAGCAACACAGCTACCCGGTGCTGCTGTCCAACGGCAACCCGATTGCCAGCGGTCCTGGCGAAGACGGCCGCCACTGGGCGACCTGGGAGGACCCGTTCAAGAAGCCGGCGTACCTGTTCGCGCTGGTGGCCGGTGATTTGTGGTGTGTCGAAGACCGCTTCACCACCATGACCAACCGTTCCGTGGCGCTGCGTATCTATGTCGAGCCGGAAAATATCGACAAGTGCCAGCACGCCATGACCAGCCTGAAAAAATCCATGCGCTGGGATGAAGAAACCTACGGCCGCGAGTACGATCTCGACATCTTCATGATCGTCGCGGTCAACGACTTCAACATGGGTGCCATGGAGAACAAGGGCCTCAACATCTTCAACTCCAGCGCCGTGCTGGCCCGCGCCGAAACCGCCACCGATGCCGCGCATCAGCGGGTCGAGGCTATCGTCGCGCATGAATACTTCCACAACTGGTCGGGCAACCGCGTGACCTGCCGCGACTGGTTCCAACTGTCGCTCAAGGAAGGCTTCACCGTGTTCCGCGACTCGGGCTTCTCTGCGGACATGAACTCAGCCACGGTCAAGCGCATTCAGGATGTGGCGTACCTGCGCACTCACCAGTTCGCCGAAGACGCCGGCCCGATGGCCCATGCCGTGCGCCCGGAAAGTTTTATCGAGATCTCCAACTTCTACACCCTGACCGTGTACGAAAAGGGCTCGGAAGTGGTCGGTATGATCCACACCTTGCTCGGCGCCGAAGGCTTCCGCAAAGGCAGCGACCTCTATTTCGAGCGTCATGACGGTCAGGCCGTGACCTGCGACGACTTCATCAAGGCCATGGAAGACGCCAACGGTGCCGACCTCAGCCAGTTCAAGCGCTGGTACAGCCAGGCCGGTACGCCGCGCTTGGCGGTGAGTGATTCCTACGATGCTGCGGCCAAAACCTACAGCCTGACTTTCCGCCAAAGCTGCCCGGAAACCCCGGACAAAGTGGAAAAGCTGCCGTTCGTGATTCCAGTGGCATTGGGCCTGCTGGACGGCAAGGGCGCCGCTGTCGCGTTGCGCCTGGCCGGTGAGGCAAGTGCTGCCGGTACGTCCCGCGTGATTTCGGTGACCGAGGCCGAGCAGACCTTTACCTTCGTCGATATCAACGAACAGCCGCTGCCTTCGCTGCTGCGCGGTTTCTCGGCGCCGGTGAAACTGAGCTTCGCGTACACCCGTGATCAGTTGATGTTCCTGATGCAGCACGACAGCGACGGGTTCAATCGCTGGGATGCCGGCCAGCAACTGTCGGTGCAGGTGTTGCAGGAGCTGATTGGCCAGTACCAGGCGGGTCAGCCGCTGAAGCTGGATCAGCGCCTGATCGACGCTCTGCGCACGGTATTGAGCGACGAAAGCCTGGATCAGGCGATGGTCGCCGAAATGCTCTCGTTGCCGGGTGAGGCCTACCTGACGGAAATCAGCGAAGTGGCCGACGTCGACGCCATTCATGCCGCCCGTGAATTCGCCCGCAAGCAACTGGCCGACCAGCTGTTCGACGGCTTGTGGCTGCGCTACCAGGCCAACCGCGAACTCTCCAAGCAAACCCCGTATGTAGCGGCTGCCGAGCACTTTGCCCGGCGTGCCTTGCAGAACATTGCGCTGTCGTACCTGATGCTCAGCGGCAAGCCGCAAGTGCTGGCGGCGACGTTGGACCAGTTCGACACCAGCGACAACATGACCGAACGCCTGACCGCGTTGGCGGTGTTGGTGAATTCGCCGTTCGAGGCGGAAAAAGCCAAGGCCTTGGCGGTGTTTGCCGAGAACTTCAAGGACAACCCGCTGGTCATGGACCAGTGGTTCAGCGTGCAGGCTGGCAGCGTGTTGCCGGGCGGGCTGGCGCGGGTCAAGGCGTTGATGGAACATCCGGCGTTCACCATCAAGAACCCGAACAAAGTGCGTGCACTGGTGGGTGCGTTTGCCGGGCAGAACCTGATCAACTTCCACGCCGCGGACGGCTCGGGCTATCGTTTCCTGGCGGACCTGGTGATTCAGTTGAACGGCTTCAACCCGCAGATCGCCTCGCGCCAATTGGCGCCGTTGACCCGCTGGCGCAAATACGACAGCGCGCGGCAGGCGCTGATGAAGGCGGAACTGGAGCGTATTCGAGCTTCCGGTGAACTGTCGAGCGATGTGTTCGAGGTGGTCAGCAAGAGCCTTGCGTAAACCACGCAATTAAAAAAACGGCCGACAGGCCGTTTTTTTCGTCCCGGATAATCGGCGGCCGAGCGGCTGCTGACATTTTCTGACAGGGTGCTCTGATAAGCTGTGCCACTTTCTTTTTTTGATGGGCTCAACGTGTCGCGTACCACTCGTCTACTGACTTTGCTCCAGGCTCTGCGGGGCAAGAAGCGTCCGGTGACCGCTGCTGTACTGGCGGCGCAGTTGGAGGTGTCCGAGCGCACGCTGTATCGCGACATCGCCGAATTGACCGCGCTGGGCGCGCCTATTTTTGGCGAGGCCGGAGTTGGGTATGTGTTGCGCAGCGGGCTGTTTTTACCGCCCTTGATGCTCAACGCCGAGGAAACCGAAGCCATCGTGCTTGGTCTGCGCTATGTGGATCAGCGTGGCGACGATGTCTTGAGCCATGCGGCGGCCAACGCCTTGGCAAAAATTGCCGACGTGCTGGACCCCGCCGCCCAGGAAGCGTTACGTAACCCGACGCTGCTACCTGGCCCGCCAGGGTTTGGCTACCCGGAAAACCGCGTACCGCTCAATGTGTTTCGCGAAGCCATTCGCAACCAGGCCAAGCTGCACATCGATTACGCCGACGCGAGCCAGACCCAGAGCCAGCGGCTGATCTGGCCCCTGGCGCTGGGCTTTCTCAATGAGGTGCGGGTGATCGTGGCCTGGTGCGAACTGCGAGACGCGTATCGCACCTTTCGCACCGATCGCGTGGCTGCCGCTGAGTCCCGCGGCGAGCGCTATCCGGGGCGCCGCAGTGATTGGTTGCGGGGCTGGCGCAAGTTGATGGAGCAGCAGCATTCCTCGCCGTTCACTCCTGACAAAAACTGACACAGCCCTGGTTTAGCATGGCGTCATAAATCATCACAAAGGAGCTGTGCCATGTCCCACGCTGATCTGGCCCCGGCCATCGCCGCCTACATTGCGGCAACCAATGCCTGCGACACTTCGGCCGTCGCCCATTGTTTTGCTGACGACGCCAACGTGTTCGATGAGGGCGCGCATCAGGTCGGCACCGCCGCCATCGCACGTTGGATGGAAGACACCGCGCAGCGTTATCAGCCCAGGGTCGAAGTGCTCAACGTGCAGCATCGCACCGGCAAGGTATTGGTCAGCAATGTGGTTTCCGGCAACTTCCCCGGCAGCCCGCTGGAGCTGCGCTACACCTTTCGCTTGAACGAACAGGGCAAGATTTCACGGTTGGATATCTCCTTGTAAGTCATAATGGCGCGCATGACTTTCGACTCGCCGCTCGCCGCTTATCAATACGCCACCACCCAACTGGGCTTCGTCGCCGACGATGCCCAGCGCCGTGCGGTGGATGCCCTGCAGACCTGCCACCAAGCCTTGCACCAAGGGCGCTCGCCGATTCTCGGGGTTTACCTCTGGGGCCCGGTGGGCCGGGGTAAAACCTGGCTGATGGACCAGTTTTACCTGAGCCTGCGCGTGCCGGCGCGGCGCCAGCATTTCCATCACTTCATGGGTTGGGTACACCAGCGTTCGTTCCAGCTCACCGGCACCCATGACCCGTTGCAAGCGCTGGCCCGTGAGCTGGCCCAAGAGGTACGCGTGCTGTGTTTTGACGAGTTGTTCGTCAGTGACATCGGTGATGCAATTATCCTTGGCCGTTTGTTCCAGGTGATGTTCGAAGAAGGCGTGGTGATGGTCTGCACCTCCAATCAACCGCCCGAACAGCTCTACGCCGGTGGCTTCAATCGCGAGCGTTTCCTGCCGGGCATTGCGGCGATCAAGCAGCACATGCACGTGGTGGCGGTGGACGGTGGTGAAGACCATCGCTTGCACCCGGGTGTCGGTCTGCAACGTTATTGGGTCGATCAGCCGGATGCGCTGGCGGCGGTGTTCGAGCAATTGAGCGAGGGCCAAGCGGTGCGCCATGGCCCGATCAGTGTCGGTCATCGCTGCATCGTGGCGGTGCAGGCCAGCGACACGGTGTTGTGGTGCCGGTATGCCGACCTGTGCGAGCAACCTTTGGCAGCGATGGATTTCATGCTGCTGTGTGATCGTTTCAAGGCGATCCTGTTGGGTGAGGTCCCCAACCTGAGTGCACAAAAGCGACCGGGACGGATTGCCCGAGGCACCGAGGACGGTGTCCAGCGAGTAGCGGCCGGTGATCGCGAATTGCCCGAGTTGTCAGTACACGATGACAGCGTGCGGCGCTTTATCGCCCTGGTGGATGAATGCTACGACCGCAAGGTGCCGCTGTTCATCGAGGCTAAAGTGCCGTTGGAAAGCCTCTACACCGAAGGCTATCTGGAATTCCCTTTCCGACGAACCTTGAGTCGCTTGCAGGAAATGCAATTGCAGCGCTTTGGGGGGTAGGAAAAAGCCTGGTGCAAGTCCTATGGCTGCTTTTGATGTGGGTAACCTTCGCGCCTTCTGGCAGCTATTTGTAGTTAATCTCCTTCATCTGGCGCCTGCTCCACGCTTACAATTGTCCTCCTCAAAGGGAACTGATTCCCTTGTTTGTCGTTATCGAGGACGGAAATGGATACCCCTGAAATCCTGGTGCTGCAAGCCAGCTACACCAATCCTGTGCATGCCGAGGCCATTGCCCTGCTGCTCAATCATTACGCTGAAGACCCAATGGGGGGCGGCCACAGCCTGCCCGCCGACCTGTTGCAACAACTGCCGGCTGAACTGGCCAAGCGCCCGCATGCGTTCAGTGTCCTGGCATTCGTGGGCGGCGAGCCTGCGGGATTGGTCAATTGCTTTGAAGGGTTTTCCACCTTCGCCTGTCGTCCGTTGGTCAATGTCCACGATGTCGCCGTGATGAATCGGTTCCGGGGCCTGGGGCTGAGCCAGAAAATGCTGCAGAAGGTCGAGGAAATCGCCCGTCAGCGTGGCTGCTGCAAGATCACCCTGGAAGTGCTCGAGGGCAATGCTGTGGCGCAGTCGGCGTACCGCAAGTTCGGTTTTGACGACTCGGTATTTGATCCGGCCCATGGGCGTATGTTGTTCTGGAACAAACCACTGTAATAAGGCACAGGCAAAAAAAGGCGCCATTGAATGGCGCCAAGTTAACCTTTGCCAACAGAGCGGATTGGCACAGGGTGATGCGAGTTAAATAAAAGTTAACTTAACTTTTAGGTTGTGCCTCGGTGCTGGATTGATCAGCTGTGTCGCGCTTTAAAGTTTTACCGTCAGCGGAGGCAGTTTGTTCATTGCTGCCGTGGAATTTCTGCTGCGTGAAGGTGAAGTTATTGTAGAACTCCTTCGAGCGCTCCGAGCCGCCTTCTGCAAAAGCCGCCGCGGAAGTCAGGGTCAGCAGGCCGGCAAGCATAAAAATCGAGGGTTTCATCAAGGTGTTCCCATTCAGTGTGGTCGGTATCCGCTCGGTCCTTGATCGGATTCATGGGGCGATTGTGCGGGCAGCTTATTAAGTGGGTATTAACGTGGGGAACTCCCGAAGTTAACAATGTTGTTAACTTCGGTCGAGGGTGGTTAGAGTTTCCAGTCGAGTGCCAAGGTTATCGAGCGCGGGTCGCCCCAGTACACGCCATTATAAAAGCCGACGCGTTCATAATATTTTTCATCGAATAGATTATTGACGTTAACCGAAGCCGAAACATGCTCGTCGAACTGGTAGCGCGACATCAGGTTGACCACGGTATAGGCCTGTTGGGTGATCTTGGTGGATTCGGTGAGCAGGTAACCCTCTTGGTCCCGGCCGCCGATTGGCCGCTCGGCGAAGTCGTAGAAGTCGCTCTGCCAGTTCACCGCGCCGCCCACCGTCAACCCGCGCCACTCGCCCGGTAAACGATAGGCTGTCGACACCTTCAGCATATTCATCGGCTGGCCAGTGTTGTTGCGTTGTTTATCGCCGTTGAGCGAATGGGTGTAGGTGTAGCCCGCCGTGAGATTCCAGTCCGGCATGACTTCGCCGGACACCTCCACTTCAAAGCCCTGCACCTTGTTGCCCTTGCCACCGGATTTGTAGAACTGCTCGCGGGTGATCGGGTCCGGCGGGGCCGCATTGTCGAGTTCGGCGACGTTATCCTGGGTGCTCCAGAAATACGCGGTGGCCAGGTTCAAACGTTCGTTGAGCAGGCTGCCCTTAAGGCCGATTTCGTAGTTACTGCCGACCACTGGTTCGAGGTACTGCTTGCTGGCGTTGCGCTCGTCCTGCGGGTTGAAGATGTCGGTGTAGCTGGCGTACACCGTGTATTCCGGCGTCAGGTCGTAGAGCAGGCCCGCGTAAGGTGTCCACATGTCTGTGTGGGTCTGGCTGGATTTGCTTGAGGCGGTCAATTGATTGTCGAGGTTGTACGTGGGCGAGGCGCTTTCGATTTCCCAGCTGCCATAGCGGCTGCCTAGTACCGCATGCAGCGTGTCGGTCAAGCTCAAGCGTGTGGCGAGGTAGCCGGCCTTTTGTTTTTTGCTGCTATGTTCGCCCTTGAGGCCGGTGGTGCGGTCGGGGAATTTGCCGATGCCGCCCATGTGTTTCCAGTCTTCGATGGTCTCGTAGCCTTGGGGCGTTGAAAAACGTTGGAAGGGTGACGTGTCGCGCTGCTCGGATTCGCCATAACCCAGCATCAACGCATGCTCGCGCCCCAACAGCGCGTAGGTGCCCGCCAGGTTGAAGTCGACCACATCCATTTTCGAGGTGCCGACCATCTGGTTGGTCCAGGCCGTCATGCCGCTGCCATCGGCATTCGGAAAACCGGCGCCGCCGTAATACACCTTGCCGTCGGTATCGCTTTGCCGATGGGTGTAGGCGGCTTTCAGGCGCCAGTCCGTCGCCAGCGTGTGATCGATGGAGGCGAAGGTGGTCTTGTCCTTCAGGGGCCAGGAGCTCCAGTCGGCCGCGAGGTTGGCCGAGCGCGACAGGCGGGCCTTGCTGCCGTCGCTGTTCCAGTAGGGCAGGGTGCCCCAGGAGCTGCCTTGCACGTGCTTGTTCTGGTAGTCGAAGCCGACGGCTACCACGGTGTCGTCCGTCAGGTCGGCCTCCAGAATGCCGTAGCCGACTTCCCGTTGCAGCGCATAGTTGTCGCGAAAGGATTGGCTGTCACGGTAAGCCATCACCGTGCGCCCGCGCAGCCGTCCGTCAAAGGCCAGCGGGCCACCCACATCCAGGTAGCTGTAGTAGTTGTCATGGCTGGCGCCGCTGACGCCGGTCTTGGCTTGCCATTGCGCCGTCGGGCGCTTGCGGATCATGTTGACGGTCGCCGAGGGGTCGCCGGCACCGGTCGTCAGGCCGGTGGCGCCGCGTACTACTTCGATACGGTCGTAGATGATGGTGTCCGAGTCGGACTTCATGCGCCCGAACGTATTGAGCATGCCGTCCACCTGGAAGTTATTGATCGAATAACCCCTGGAGGAATACCCGGCCCGGTCCGAATCCAGATGCTGGACCGTCACGCCGGTGGTCTGGCGCAAAGCGTCGGTCAGGGTATTGAGATTGAAATCGTCCATCTGTTGGCGGGTGACCACCGAAATGGATTGAGGCGTTTCCTTGATCGACAGGTTCAGCCGGGTGGCGGTACTCATCGAGCCGGTGGTATAGGCCCCGGTGTGCTCGGTATTGGCGCCCAGGCCTTCGGCGCTGATGTGGGTGCTGCCTAGCTCCAGCGCGGTGGCGGGTGTCTGTTCGGGGTCGGTTTCAGCCAGCAGTTCCGGGCTCAGCGCCAGGCTGAACAGGCCGAGGGTAACGGTCATGGAACGGGTAAAGGGCGCGAACATCGCGGAAGACTCCTTGTCGTCTTTGCGGCCTTCTCAGTATGAAAAGGCCTTGGCTCAAAGACGAAAGGAGGCGTGGAACTTTAGGTGTAAACGAGAATGATTGTTATCGTTCTGTTACAAGGCGGTATTTACTTGAGCACCACGTCGGCGTTTTCGGCCGTCTTCGGTTTGATCAGGCTAAAGTCGATCAGCGCTTTCTGCTGGCGCTCATAGGGGTTGCCGATCAACAACGGGCGCGGTTTGAAGCTGTCGCTGACCAGGCTTTTGCTGTGGTCCAGCTCATCGAAATTCAGGCCGGCCAAGTCGGCCCAGGTGTGGATCAACTGCGAGCTGCTGTAGGGCCGTTGCAGGTCGCCGGCAAATTTCCAGTCGTGGGTTTCGCGCCATTTCGGTGAGGCGTAGGCCATGAACGGGATGGTGTACATCGGCGCCGTCGGCTTGCCTTCGTTGCGGCCCAGGGTGGTGTGGCCGGCGGAGTCGAATACGTCTTCACCGTGGTCCGACAGGTACAGCAGGAAACCGTTGGGGTCGGTCTTGGCGTAGTCCTTGATCAGGCTCGACACCACGAAGTCGTTGTACAGCACCGCATTGTCGTAGCTGTTGTAGATCGGCAACTGGGCATCGGTGATAGCGTCCGGAACACCCTGGCGATCGGTGAACTTCTCGAAGGTTGGCGGATAGCGGTACTGGTAGCTCATGTGCGTGCCCAGCAGGTGGACCACGATGAGCTTGCGCTCGGCGGGGTCGGTCAGGGCCTTGGCGAAGGGCGCCAGGACGTCACCGTCGTATTGGCGGGCGTTCTGGTTGCGGTTGTTGTTCAGGTAGACCTGCTCGTCGGCCTGTTCGGAAAAGGTCGTGAGCATGGTGTTGCGCTTGGTCATGGTCTGCTGGTTGGTGATCCAGAAGGTCTTGTAACCGGCCTGTTTCATCACGCTGACAATCGACGGCGTCTTGAGGTACAGGTCCGGGTTCTCTTCGTCGGCGAAGGTCAGCACCTGTTGCAGCGCTTCAATGGTGTAGGGGCGCGGGGTGATGACGTTGTCGAACACGGCCAACTGGTCACGCAGCTTGTCCAGCTCCGGTGTGGTATTGCGCGGGTAGCCATAGAGGCTCATGCGTTGGCGGTTGGTGGACTCGCCGATCACCAGCACCAGGGTCGAAGGCTGGCCGGCCATGCTGTCCTTGAGGTTTTTCAACGGCGGGATCTGGCTGGCGCTGGTCAGCATGCCTTGCATGTTGTCCAGTTGCTCGGTGTAGCGGCGGTAGGCGACGATCATCTGCCACGGCACAGCCGGCTCGATGCGGGTTTCAAAGCGGTCGATGGCCAGTTCCATGGTTTCGCTCGTGGCGATCTGCTTGACCAACGGGTAGCCGACGACGGCCAGCACAATGGCTACCGCTGCCAGTATCGACTGGCCGCGAGGCAGGTAAACCGGGCGCAAGCGCGTCCACAGGAAGATGGCGAAGGCGGTGTGGGCAATGAATGCCAGCACGATCCACCAGGCGAAATATTGGGTGGCGTATTCGCCCGCTTCAGAAATGTTCGACTCGAACATGATGAAGATGACGCTCTGGGAGAATTCCTGCTGATAGATGAAGAAATAACCCAGGCTGGCCATGGAACAAGCCCACAGCACCACTCCGATCAAGGCGGCCAGCAGGCGAGTACGGCGCGGGAATAACAACATCGGCGCCAACCACAGCGCACTCATGAAGAAGGCTTGGCGAAAGCCACTGAAACCGGAAGTGCCGGTCAGTTGAATCAGCAGTTGGGTAATACCCGAGAAGTACCAGAAGAACAGGAACAGCCAACCCAGGCCGGCCCAATCAAAACCTTTCGCAGACGTAGTGCTGCGTTTGAACATCGCCATCCAGCGCTCCAACCCGATAATTTTTCAGCTGACGCGCAGGGACGCACGCAGCAGAGGCCGCCCTTGTGTAAGGCGGCCCTTCGGGCGCGAGTATCGTGAAGGAGATGTGAAAACTTTGTGAGTTTTTTGTAGGAGTTACCTTACAAAACCGCTCAGCAGAGGGCGGGCTGTGTGCTGGAAGGCTGATCCAGCTGGCCTTGCAGGTGCGAGCGCAGGCGCAAGACTTCCTGTTGCAGTTGGTCGCGTTCGGCCTTCAATTGGCGCAACTCGTCGCGACGGATGCTGACGTAGAGGGTCTGTGGCGGGCGGGTCATCTGTGCTGTGCTCATTGCTTACCTCGCAAATAGCCGGTAGATCGCGGTGCCAGAACGCATGATTGGAGGTTCTGGGCATCAGTCGGAAGCAATTCTGAATTCTTTTATGTATCAAGGGAACTTTTTTATTTTTGGCGGTCGTGTGACTTTTGCGGCGGTAATGGTGAAATGCTGGCTACTTTTTCTCATGAAACTATACCGATCCGCTCTGAACTAACCCTCATTAGCCTCATTGCGCTATAAACTATGTCACACATTTTTTAGTAGTTAGGAGCATCAGCACATGCAACTGGGGATTATTGGACTAGGCCGCATGGGCGGTAATATTGCGCGGCGCCTGATGCTCAATGGGCATACCACCGTTGTTTACGACCGTAACGAAGCATTTGTCAAAGGCCTGAGCGAAGAGGGCGCCACCGGCGTTGCCGATTTGAAGGCGCTGGTCGCCGGGCTGCAGAAGCCCCGCGCTGTGTGGGTGATGTTGCCGGCAGGCGACCCCACCGAAAACACCATCAATGAACTGAGCGACCTGCTGGACCACGGTGACGTGATCATCGACGGCGGCAACACCAACTACAAGGACGACGTGCGTCGTGCCAAGGCCCTGTCGGAAAAAGGCCTGCACTACGTCGACGTCGGCACCTCGGGCGGCGTCTGGGGCCTGGAGCGTGGCTACTGCATGATGATCGGCGGCGACGCCGCGACTGTACAGCGCCTTGATCCGATCTTCGCCAGCCTGGCGCCGGGCCTGGGTTCCATCCCGCGTACCAAAGACCGCTCGGCCGCCGCAGACCCTCGCGCCGAGCACGGTTACATTCATGCCGGCCCTGCAGGCTCGGGGCACTTCGTGAAGATGATTCACAACGGTATCGAGTACGGGATGATGCAGGCGTTTGCCGAAGGCTTTGACATCCTCAAGACCAAAAACTCGGAAAACCTCGCAGAAGACCAACGTTTCGACCTGAATGTTGCCGATATCGCCGAAGTCTGGCGTCGTGGCAGCGTGGTGTCGTCCTGGCTGCTGGACCTGACCGCCGACGCCCTGGCCACCGACCCGAAACTCGAGGGCTACTCCGGCTCGGTTGCCGACAGCGGCGAAGGCCGTTGGACCATCGAAGCCGCCATGGAACAAGCCGTGCCGGTGCCGGTGCTGTCCACGTCGTTGTTTGCGCGTTTCCGCTCGCGCCAGCAGAGCACCTACGGTGACAAGATGTTGTCTGCCATGCGCTTTGGCTTCGGTGGTCACGTGGAGACGTCCAAAAAATGACCGCCAACGGCAAGAAACCCAAGGCCGAACCCGCTCCTCCCACCACGCTGTTTCTATTTGGTGCCCATGGCGACCTGGTCAAGCGCCTGCTTATGCCGGCGCTGTACAACCTGAGTCGTGACGGGCTGCTGGGCGAGGGCCTGCGCATTGTCGGCGTTGATCACAACGCCATCAGCGATGCCGACTTTGCCAAGAAACTCGAGGACTTCATTCGCACCGAAGCCGCGAGCAAGGTCAAGGGCAATGCCGACAACGCACTGGACCCACAGCTGTGGGCGCAGTTGGCCAAAGGTATCAGCTACGTCGAGGGTGATTTCCTCGACGACAGCACCTACGCGGACATCGCCGAAAAAATCGCCGACAGCGGCACCGGCAATGCGGTGTTCTACCTGGCCACCGCGCCGCGCTTCTTCAGTGACGTGGTGCAGCGCCTGGGCAGTGCCGGTTTGTTGACGGAGAGCGACGATCACTTCCGCCGCGTGGTGATCGAAAAGCCGTTCGGTTCCGACCTGGCCACCGCCGAAGCCTTGAACGCCTGTTTGCTCAAGGTGATGAGCGAGAAGCAGATCTATCGCATCGACCATTACCTGGGCAAAGAAACGGTACAGAACATCCTGATCAGCCGTTTCTCCAACGTGCTGTTCGAGGCGTTCTGGAACAACCATTACATCGACCACGTACAGATCACCGCCGCCGAAACCGTCGGCGTGGAAACCCGAGGCAATTTCTTCGAAAAAACCGGCACCCTGCGTGACATGGTGCCCAATCACCTGTTCCAGCTGCTGGCAATGGTCGCCATGGAACCGCCGGCGGCGTTTGGCGCCGACGCTGTGAGGGGTGAAAAGGCCAAGGTGATCGGTGCCGTGCGCCCCTGGTCCGCAGAGGATGCGCGGGCCAATTCGGTGCGTGGCCAGTACAGCGCCGGAGAGATTGGTGGCAAGCCGGTTCCCGGTTATCGCGACGAAGCCAACGTCGCGCCCGACAGCAGCACCGAAACGTTTGTCGCCCTGAAAGTGATGATCGACAACTGGCGCTGGGTGGGTGTGCCGTTCTACCTGCGCACCGGCAAACGCATGAGCATTCGCGATACCGAGATCGTGATCTGCTTCAAGCCGGCGCCTTATGCGCAGTTCCGCGACACCGAAGTGAATGAGCTGCGGCCCACGTTCCTCAAGATCCAGATCCAGCCCAACGAAGGCATGTGGTTCGACCTGCTGGCGAAAAGGCCTGGGCCGACCTTGGACATGGCCAACATTGAGTTGGGGTTTGCCTACGAAGACTTCTTCGAAATGCAGCCGTCGACGGGTTACGAAACCTTGATCTACGACTGCATGACCGGCGACCAGACCCTGTTCCAGCGCGCCGACAACATCGAAAACGGCTGGCGTGCGGTGCAGCCGTTTCTCGATGCGTGGAAGGAAGACGACGGGATCCAGGCCTACAAGGCCGGTGAAGATGGTCCGGCGGCGGCCGATGCGTTGCTGGCCCGCGATGGCCGTGCCTGGCACTCGCTCGGATGAGTGATACTGCGAAGCATCCCATCCGGTTTGTGTTGAGTGATATGGACGGCACTTTGTTGCGCCCGGATCACACCCCGACCCAACGCACCCTTTCAACGGTTCGCGCCTTGCGTGAAGCCGGCGTGTTATTCAGCCTGGCCAGCGGGCGTCCGCCCAAGGCCATGATGCACATGGTCGAAGCGTTTGGCATCGACGTGCCGGTGGCGGGTTTCAATGGCGGCACACTGGTCAACCCTGACGGCAGCGTGCTGGTCGCGCACCGGCTGCCGGCGGAGGCGGCGCTGGTGGCATTGGCGCTGTTTTCCGGCGAGCCGGATGTGGAAGTCTGGCTGTTTGCCGATGGTGAATGGCTGCGGCGCGATCCGCCTGGGCCCATGGTGGCGGTTGAAACCGCTGGCTTGGGCTATGGGCCGCTGGTGGTGGAGAGTTTTGAACCGTACCTGGATCGGGTCGACAAGATCGTCGCCGCCAGTCGCAACACGCAATTATTGATGGAGCTGGAAGCTCAATTGCAGCCCAAGGTGCAGGGCTTGGCCCAGGTCTCGCGTTCGCAACCGATCTACCTGGATGTGACCGCCATGAAAGCCAACAAAGGCGAGGCCTTGAAAGCCTTGGCCGCGCACCTCGGAGTGCCGTTGGCACAGACCGCAGTGATCGGCGATGGTGGCAACGACCCGGCAATGTTTCATGTGGCCGGATTGTCGATTGCCATGGGGCAGGCTGAAGAGCCCGTCAAGCGCCAGGCCGATGTGGTCACCGGCAGCAATCTCGAGGACGGTGCGGCGCAAGCGATCGAGCGATTTATTCTCAAGGTGCCACACAAAGTGTTCGATACGCCAAGTTAGACCATCGGCGTTTAATACTGAACTTGCGAGCCCTGTCTTTTACAATGCAGTGCTCGCAAGTTGCAGTTTCGGATTACTTCGGCATGGCCCAGGACTGCAACTGGTAGCCATCTTTATCGAGCTCGGCGCGCGCCTGTAACAACAAATCTTCCAGTTGTGCCGGGTCGGTATACGCGCTCGACGACAGTTGTTTAGTGCCGATGCGGGTATTGGTGCGGTCGATGACGCTCAGGCTGAGGGCACCGTTGCCATCGTGCCAGGCCACGCACTGGAAGGGTTGGAAAGCACGGTCTGCGATCAAAAGAGCTTCGTTGATGCGGAGCGGGGCGTTCATGTGGGTCTTCTCTCTAAATGCCCAATCAAGTGAGTGCCGTCGGCTGGGCTGACCGTGCGGCGAGTTACTTGTACTGATGCGCGATGGCGGGGTACGGGTCACATGTTAGAGCAACAATTTTCAACTTTCCGTGATTGGCGTCATGTAAGCGGCTGTTTTGAAAGCTGAATACGCGATTCGGCAGGTACAACTTTTTTGCTGGGATGTGACGGTCGAGTGGCTTTTTGCCAAGACATATAGCAAAACGATACAAGGCAACTGTCAAGATTTTGATACTGTAACTCCCGGGCGTCACAAACCTTTGTTTATAAATAACTTTAGCAATTCTGGCGCCAAGGAATAGTCATGATTGTTACACCTGTGCAGCGCCGCTTGCTCGTGGTCGACCCCTGTGATGACTGCTATGAGTTGTTACCGGGTTTGCGTGCGGCGGGGTGGGAGGTGGACAGTTGTACGTTGGCGGCCGTGGGTGAGCGATCCTGCGATGTCGGCTTGCTGCGCTTGCAGCCGTATCACCTGGAGCGGCCCGAAGCCGTCAAGGAACTGATCAGCCGCAGCGGCACCGAGTGGATCGCGGTGCTCACCCAAGAAGTGTTGCGCTTGCAGAACGTCGGCGATTTTGTCTGCGAATGGTTTTTTGACTTCCATACCTTGCCGTTCGATGTGTCCAGGGTGCAGGTCACCCTCGGCCGCGCCTTTGGCATGGCACGGCTGCGGGGCAAGGGCTACACCGCGGTGGACGAGCCCGAACATGAACTGCTGGGCGACAGCCGACCGATCCGCGAGCTGCGCAAGTTATTGTCCAAATTGGCGCCCACCGAGTCCCCGGTCCTGATCCGCGGCGACAGCGGCACCGGCAAAGAGCTGGTGGCCAAAACCCTGCACCGCCAATCCCAGCGCCATGCCAAGCCGTTTGTCGCGATCAACTGCGGCGCGATCCCGGAACACCTGATCCAATCCGAACTGTTTGGCCACGAAAAGGGCGCGTTTACCGGCGCCCACCAGCGTAAGGTCGGGCGGATCGAAGCGGCCAATGGCGGCACGTTGTTTCTTGATGAGATCGGCGATTTGCCGATGGAGCTGCAGGCCAACCTGCTGCGATTCCTGCAGGAGAAACAGATCGAACGCGTCGGCGGCAGCCAGCCGATCCCGGTGGATGTGCGAGTGCTGGCGGCGACCCACGTCGACCTGGAAGCGGCCGTTGCGAAGGGTACGTTTCGTGAAGACTTGTATTACCGTTTGAATGTGCTGCAAGTGGTCACGGCGCCGTTGCGCGAGCGCCACGGTGACGTCGCCATGCTGGCCAACCACTTTGCGCGCTTCTACAGCCAGGAAACCGGGCGCCGCCCCCGCAGCTTCAGCGAAGACGCCCTGGTGGCCATGGGGCACCACCCTTGGCCGGGCAATGTGCGTGAGCTGGCCAACCGCGTGCGCCGAGGCCTGGTGCTGGCCGAAGGGCGGCAAATCGAAGCCGTTGATCTGGGTTTGCAGAGTCAGCAGGCAATTTCGTCGCCGATGGCTACACTGGAAGACTATAAACACCGCGCCGAACGCCAGGCGCTGTGCGATGTGCTCAACCGGCACAGCGACAACCTGAGTGTCGCGGCCCGTGTGCTGGGGATTTCCCGGCCGACGTTCTACCGGTTGTTGCACAAACACCAGATCCGCTAGGGCGGGTAAACCGAAAAGCCCCGCAACGACCCTTATCGTTGCGGGGCTTTTCCCTGTGCGCGGTTTAGAAGTAGTACGGGAATTTCAGGCTGAAGGTGAAGTCCGGCGCATCATCCGTCATGCCAATGGCCAGGTTCGGCACGATCGTCAGGTTATCCGACGCCGCGATGGTCATGCCCACGTTGAAGTAACCGGCGTTGGCATCGCTGGAGACCACCGATTGCCAATCCCCGCCGCTTTGCTTGACCTTGCTCTTGCGTTGCACGAGGTCGGACACCGAGAACGACATACTCATTTTCTCGTTGAGGGCGAAGGCGACACCGACCCCTAACTGGAAGCTGTCGCCCAGACTGACCTTGCCGGGGATTTTCTGGTTGACGTTGGGGCTGATGTCGCTGAACGAATCTTCGAAGTTATGGGTGTAGGACAGCGAGCCGAACAGCACCGCCGGGTCGAAGGTCTTGACCAGGGAGATACCTGGCGTCACCGACCACACGCCGTTACCGGTCGGCAGGGTTTCCGGCACGGCGAGGTTGGTGTTGGTCGGCGATTCGATCAGCTTGATGCCATAAGGATCTTTGCCGGTAGGGGCCTTGACCCGTAACGACACCACTGCATCCGGCAGGCTTGCGCTCTCGTCGAGGAATTTATACGCAATGCCGAAGTTCACGTCGCCGATGGTCGGGTCGCGGGTAACCGAGCCTTCCGAGGTGGTGTTGGCGCTGCCGCCCGCACCGCCGGACTGATAGGTCGACTCGCGATACACCACCGGCACGTTCACATCGAACTGCCAGCGGTTGTCGACGTTGTAGCGCCCGGTCAGGTCCAGGGTCCAGCTGTCGGACTTGATCCGATCCAGGTTGATATTGCCGAGGAAGATCGAGTCCAGCGCCAGAAAGCCGTTAAGGGATAACTGGCGTGCGTCATAGCGGGCATAGGTGATGCCGGTTTCAAAGCTGAACTTGCCATTGCCGAAAAAGCCACTGGCCTCGTTGTACAAGTTGCTCACGCTTTGTGCCGGCGCCGAGTCATCCTTCAGGCTTTGCCCATAGGAACTGCCACCGCCGGCGCCGCCCGATGCTGCCGCCGCGCCCACCCCAGGCGTGTTGCCTGCCACGGTGGTGCCGCCTTTTCTCAAGTCGGCAGGCGACTTGACCAAGCGTCTAGGGGCGGGTGTTGCGGGTTGGTCTTCTACCTGTCGAACGCGTTGCTCCAATACTGCCAGTGCTTTTTGCTGCACTTCATAACGTTGCTTGAGCTCCAGAAGTTCCTGTTTCAAGGTTTCAATATCGGTGTCCGGTGCGGCATATAGCGCGGACGCCGGCAGGAGCGTACTCAAACAAATCACGGCACGTAACGATAACGATCGATGCATGAAATAAGCCGTCCCATTCCTAATGCGTAAGTGTCGTGGCTCAGCGTAGTTCAATAACCGGAAGGGCGAAGGCCTTTGAGTTGATCTAGGTTAAGATTTTGCGTGATATTGTTCAGACCACTGTTTCCCAGCACCACATTGAGTTGGGTCAGATTGTTCACGAAGTTGCTGTTCCCTTGGATGACCGTGCCTTGCAGGACGTTACCGCCGCCAATTTGCTGCACGACGTTGCCTTGATTGTTACTGGCCAGCAGCGCCATCTGCAGGCCGCCGTTCTTGGCGCTCACCGTGACCTGGCCAGCGGCAGTGCTGCCGGTAATCGGCTGGCCGGCCAGTAACGCCTGGCCTGACTGCACATAGTTGGCCGGAGTCAAGCCGTCTTTGGTGACGTTGATGTCAACGCCGTTGGTGGCTGTGTTGCCATCACCCGCTGTGCGGACGCTTTGAACCACGCCCTGGCCGGTGCCGAGGCCGGAGCCACCGACGACGGTGCCGGTGCCGGTAGGCTGCTGGGTCGTGCCGTTGCCATCGCTGCCGGTAATCTGCACGTAAAATTGCGGCGTGATGGTGGTGGAGTTGACTTGCATGTTGGCAGTGCCGGTCACGGTGGCACCGGCGGCGTTGGTCCAGGTACTGCTCATCACAATGCCAAAGCTGACAATCCGCCCCGGCATCACATAGCGGCCGCGCAACTCGGCCATTTCCGAATCCTTGAGTTCAATCGGCTTGAACGCCGATGAAGCATAAACAGGTGCTGAGGCTGCCAGGCACATGACTGTCAGCCAACGGAGAGTATTCATCGTTTGCTCCTGGAGCTTCCTACCCCTTATTGGCGCTTCTATCTAGAAGAAGTCGCTCTGGATAAAACCGAAGTCCATCAATTCGCTGTCGCGCACCGGGCTGAACTCGTTCAGCTTGTTCTTGGCAGTCAGTGGCGTGGGTGGGTCGAGCAAGACGTTGGCCTTGTCGTAGCCTTCACCCAATACGGCGAATACGATGCCGTTCCAGCCCTTGATGAAATCGTCCTTGGCATAACGCTTGTGACCCAGCACGGGATCGCCGATATACACCCAGTCTTTGTCGGCGCGCTGCAGCACCACGAAGTGCTTATAGCCGCGAATATCAAGCAGCACGACGACCGGCACTTTGACCGTGATCAGCACTTCCGGAGTGATCCGGTAGCCCCTGGCGCGCATGTGGATGCTTTCCAGGTAATGCTTCATGTCGAGCATGGAGAAGCCCTGGGTACGCACCAGATCCTGGTCGGCGCTGGCCAGCATGCCCTTGATGACGTGATCTTCATCCACGTCCATCCAATAGGCTTGGCGCAGGATGGTCGCCAGTGCGGCGGCCCCGCAGCTGAAATCGGTTTTCTGTTCCACCAGGTTGGCGAACTTGCGCTCGCGGATGCTCTCGACCTTTTTGTAGATCAACCCACCGCCGGGCATGACCACGGCCATTTGCCCTGCCCAGGTTGGGCCGGTGAGTGCTAACAGCAAGCAGAAGGCAACGAGGCGCATGATCGTATGACCTGTTGGACACTGGAAATAAAAAGGGCCTTGTTGCCAAGGCCCGATCTGGATCAGAAGCGAGTGGTGGATTGGACCACTACGTTGTTCTGACCTTGGTTGTTGCTGCCCGACAGAACGTTGGAGTTCGACACCCCAGAGCTGTAGTTCATCGAGTTGTTCACGCTGGCGTTGTTGACAACGGGTTTGGCGCTCCAGCTGTGGCCGCTGCTGATGTTGAGCGTCAGGTTGCTGGATACTTCCTGCACGCCATTGACGGTTGCGAGGCCGCCAGAACCGTCTTTGTTCGACTGAACGACAGTGCTGTTGCTGGCTTGGTTGGAAGTGCCCGCGGCGGCGTTCAACTGAATGATGCCCGAAGCGTTGTTACCGCTATCGTTGAGGGAGGCATTGTTTTTGGTGCCGTTGTTGATCACCAGGTTGCCGGTGTTCGATTGTGCGGAGTTCACGGCGGCGAACACGAAATCAGCATCGGCAGACTGAACGACTACGTCGTTTTTGCCTTGGTTGTTGTCACCGCTGAGAACGTTGCCGTTGGCTACGCCGCTGCTGTGGTTGTAGGAGCTGTTGGCCGACGCGTTGTTTTGGGTTTTGTCATTGATCACCACGTTGCCATGGTTGCTTTGACCGTCATTGGCGGCCGCGGCAGCGACGGTTGGTGGTTGTGGATGATGATGAGTCTGACCCGCTTGAGCAGCAACAGCCATGAGAGCAGCGAGAGCGAAAGCCAGTGGTTTAAGAGCCATTGTAGGTTTCATGGTGTATCTCCTTGCTTCTATTTAGTTGGTTAAGTGTTGGTACGGTGTAGCTGGCGACTCAGCTCCATCAGTTGAGTCGTACATTCAGGGTGTTAGCCACTCGGTTCCCCACCCCGGCGCTCTGGTTGACCTGTACCACTCCACGGCTGCCGGTGAAGGCCTGGTCGCTGGTAACGACCTGGCGGCTGCCAGTGATAGGGTTCAACCCTGAGTCTGTTGCAAGCGCAACGTTCTGTTGCGACATGACACTGTCGTCGATGCTCTGCGGGCCAGCGTTGATGCTGATTCGCACGGCATTGATCATCTGGTTCTGGGCCCCGGCCGACTGGTTGACACTCAGTACACCGTTGCCATTGCTGAAGGAGGTGCCGTGGATCGCCGCTTGGGCATCCATGGCGCGGTCTGCGGCAGCGCCGCTGATTTTTTGCGTGACGGCGATGTTCGCCTGGGCGTTGTGACCCACCGCGATCGCGACGTTGTTGCTCAGTTGTTGCTGGTCGCCTGCGGCCTGGTTGAGCGTCACGACGCCGTTGTATTGCTTGGCAGAGTTATCAATCGTCGCGTTGTTGCTGCTGTCGGCCATTGCCGCCGTACAGCCCAGTACCGCGAGGAGCATCCAGGAAGCCTTCATTTCATTGCCCCCCCGATCATGCCGCCGATATTGCTCACCGGGGCCAGGCCGCGGGATACCGCGCCGTTGACCGTACCGGCGATACCGCTGCCGCCATGGCCGGCTGCGCTGCCGGCGCCCAGGCCGATGCTATTGGTGTTGGTCAAGCCGGCCAGGTCGCCATTGGGCATGATGCTGCGAGTGATGCTGGCGCCACTGCTCACACCGGCGATGTCGTTGTCGCTGAGTTCGCTGTTGACGGTTGCCGATGGATTGGTATTGACCGTGGTGGGGTAGGGGTCTGTGCCGCGTGTCCGGCCTATCGCATAAGGTTGGACCTGACGTTGAACGACGATCACACCATCGCCTGCCGCGAGCACTGGAAGGCTCACGCCGGTACTCAGTACACAGCTGATCAGCAGGAGGCTCAATGAGCCTGGATTATGCGTATCCACGGCAGTATTCCTTATTCACCGCGCTGACCCTAAACAGCGCTGTAAGGGATAGAGCAGAAGGCGTGCCGCTTTTAATTTATTGTTGTTAATCAAATAGCTATGAAACTTAGCAGGCTAAGTGATGACCAGACTGTTTCAGCGTTGATACAGCAGGCCGACGCCGGCCGGCAATTTCCGATACGCCTGGCGCGCAGGCGGTGAGTTCGGGAGCCTGTATCAGCGATGTAACACTTCGTGTAACAAAACCGGGAGTTCGCGCCGGTCGGGCTGTTCAGGGGAGGGAGGTGTTTCAAAAATGGACACTGCGGGCGCAATCAGGCTCGCAGGGACAGGCAGAAGCCTCAGCCCTTGGGCGCTTTACGTGGGATGGAGTTGAGGACGGGATTGCCATCCTGGTTCTGGGTCAGGTAGACCGGCAAAACCTTGGGCAGGGAGGGGACGAGGTTGTTGACCTCGCTGATGTTATAGATGCCGCCGATGCGGATCGTTCCGGTGCCGATATCGGCCAGCATCACCGGTTTGTTCAGGTAGCGGTTGATCAACGGTAACGCGTCGGCCAGGGCCAGGTTGTCCAGGACCAATTTGCCCTGGCGCCAGGCGAGGGCGCTGTCGTTGGGGTTGATCGGGCGCACGCTTGGGGTGGCATCGCCTGGTTGATAGCTGGCTTGCATGCCTGGAGTCAGCGGCACGCTGCCGTGTGCCGGGTCGCTGGAAATCTGCACCGAGCCTTCGAGCAGCATCACCCGCACCTGATTTTCGTATTTCCACACGTTGAATTGGGTGCCGGTCACGCGCACCTGTCCTTCACCGGCCTTGACGACAAACGGATGGGTGCTGTCATGGCTGACCTTGAAAAACGCCTCGCCCTTGCTCAGTGTGACCCGGCGCTGGTCCTTGTAATCGGCGTAGACCAGTTCGGTGCCCAGGTTGAGCTCAACCTGGCTGCCATCGGCCAGGGTGACCTGGCGCAGGCCATTGCTGGCCTCGAACCGTTCATAGGCAGTCGGCAACCAGCCCGCTTCCCAGCCGGTGAACGCCGCCAGGGGCAGCGCGGCCAAGCACACTGCGGCAGCCACCGCGTAATCGCGCAGCCGGCGACGCGGTCTGAACGGCGCTACGAGCGGCGCATGGCGTGGCAAGTGATCGGCCACGTCCCAGATTTCCAGCATCGCCGCGTATTCGAAGGCATGCAGCGGATGAGCATCGTGCCATTGTTGAAAGGCCTGTCGTTCGTCCGCCGTGCAATCACTTGCATGCAAGCGCATGCACCAATGCGCGGCGGCGTCGGTGATGGCGTCATATTCGGCTTCTAAAGCAGACTTTTCGGTCATTAATTCATCCTGATTTCCCACATTCTAACCTCCCGAGACCGAGGGCGAGAACAGCCTTCATGGCAATTGCGCATCAATTGAACTTTTATTCTCGTTGGGGCACGCCCAAACAGGCTGGTGACGGAGTCGCGACACACCGTAATGGACGGCGAAGCGCGTCAGGCAGTAGATAACTCAAGCGCCCGTTGACAGCAGGCACGGGAGGCGTTGTTTAATCGTCGGTCTGGATTCTTGTTGTCTCTTCCAATTACAAAATCGGAGCTACAGATGTCTGCCCAGTCCCCGAGAGTTGACGATTCTTCAGCGTTCATCGGTTTCAACGACCTGGTGGGGTTGCTGCACGCGGTGTTTGTGAAGCACGGCACGTCGCCGCAAGTGGCGCAGATCCTCGCGCACAATTGCGCCAGCGCCGAGCGCGACGGCGCCCACAGCCATGGCATCTTTCGGATGCCCGGATATATCAGCACGCTGGAGAGCGGCTGGGTCGATGGCAAGGCCACGCCGGTGGTCACGGATGTCGCTTCCGGCTTCGTGCGGGTCGACGCCGCGAATGGCTTCGCCCAACCGGCGTTGGCGGCGGCCCGTGCGTTGCTGGTGGACAAGGCCCGCAGCGCCGGTATTGCGTTGCTGGCGATACACAATTCCCATCACTTCGCCGCGCTGTGGCCGGATGTCGAACCTTTCGCCGAGCAAGGCCTGGTGGCGCTGAGCGTGGTCAACAGCATGACCTGCGTGGTGCCCCATGGCGCCGATCGCCCGCTGTTCGGCACCAACCCGATCGCGTTTGCTGCGCCACGGGCGGACGGCGCGCCGATTGTGTTCGACCTGGCCACCAGCGCCATCGCCCATGGTGACGTGCAGATTGCTGCGCGCAACGGCGAGCGCCTGCCGCCGGGCATGGGCGTCGACAGCCTGGGCCAGCCGACCCAGGACCCCAAGGCCATCCTCGAAGGCGGTGCGTTGTTGCCGTTCGGCGGGCACAAGGGCTCGGCGCTGTCGATGATGGTCGAGTTGCTGGCCGCGGCCCTGACCGGCGGCAACTTCTCGTTTGAGTTCAACTGGGCCGATCACCCTGGCGCCCGCACGCCGTGGACCGGCCAGTTGTTGATCCTGATCGACCCGAGCAAAACCGCCGGGCAAAACTTCGCCGAGCGCAGCCAGGAACTGGTGCGGCAGATGCACGCGGTGGGGTTGCGGCGGTTGCCGGGGGATCGACGTCATCGCGCGCGGGCGAAGTCGTTGGCGGCAGGCATTGAAGTGGACGCGCAGGCGTTGAATCAACTACGTGAGTGGGCCGTCTGAAAACCCGCGTAGCCGCTACCTCGCCAGGGTTCGGCAGTGGCTACGCAAGGCCTACAGTATTAGTTGCGACGACCGAGCAGCAGGCCGACCACCAGGCCAAAGCCTGCCGAGATCGCCACGGTCTGCCACGGGTGACCGCCGATGTAGGTTTCGGTGGCATCCACCACCGGCTTGCTGCGCTCGCGCACATTGGACACCGAATCGAGCGCTTGCTTGAGCTTGATAGCGACCTGCTCGCGCAGCGTTTCACCTTCTTCGCCGACCAGGGAAGCACTGTTTTTGAGCAGTTTGTCCGACTCTTCGATCAGTGCAGTCAGTTCGCTGAACGCTTGATCCTTGATTTGATCTTCGACGACTTGGGCGGCAGATTTACGGGCCATTGTGTGACTCCTTGCAGGTAAATGTGACAGTGAACAATGGAGTGTCGGGCGGCGGCAAAAGTTGCAGTTTTTTGCCGGCCGGCGTGGGTATGCGAAATCCGAATCAGGAAACTTAGACCTACAGTGTAAGATGTCACCTATTTGTGCAGCAGGAAATTCAACATGAGCTTCAATCTCGCCAACAAGACCCTCGCCGAACGCGCCGAGCTGGAAGATGAAAAGTCCCGTCTCTACGACCTGTGGCAAAGCAACCTGGGCAAGGCCAAGGGCGAAGCCGCGCGCCTGTTCGGCGAGCGCGCCAAACGCAAGGGCAAGTGGGCCGAATGGGTTCGCGCGGAACTCGACGGCATGTCGCCGCCGGAGTTCTCCAACATGGTGCGCAGCGAAGTCAACAAGCTGATGGCGGCGGCGAAGTAAAGCTGGCGACAATCGCCTCGCGCACTTTCAGCAACATCGGATCAAGCTGAGCCTGAGTGCGCCAGCCCAGTTCCACCGGGTAGCGCGGCAGCGCCAGCGGGCACGGCAGAACCTGCAAGCCAGTCATACCAGCGATGGCTTCGGCGGCGTGCCCGGGAATGGTCGCCACCGCCTGGCTGCCCTTGAGCAGAAACGGCAACGCGGCGAAGTGGCTGGTGGAGGCACACACCTGGCGGCTCAGCCCTTGTGCCGCCAGCCCTTCATCGGTGATCCCGATAAAACCGCCGGATGACACCAGCACATGCTCGCGGCTAACGAACGCGTGCAGGTCGATGCATTGCTGGCCTGGCGCCAGGCTGTGCGGGTCGACCAGGCAGCGGTAATCACCTTCTCCCAGCACCTGCCGGCTTAGGCGGCGTTCGGCAAAGCCGCCGGCGGTAATCGCCAGGTCGAGGCTGCGGTCGAGCAGGGCGGCGGCGACGATCTGGCTGTGGGTCTGACGGAAAATCACACGCAATTTCGGCAACCGCTGGGCAATTTCCGCCATCAGGCGGCGGCCGTAGGCAATCTCGAAGTCGTCGGATAAACCCAGCACCACGGAGCGTCCCTGATACTGCTGGGTGTCCGGGTGGGTCATCGCCAGGCTCTGTCGGCAGCGGTCCAACGCCTCACTGATCACCGGCTTCAACTGGTTGGCCCGCAAGGTCGGCGCCAGGCCACGGCCGGTTCGCACGAACAGTTGGTCGCCATACACCTCGCGCAAACGCCGCAGGCCCGCGCTGATCGCCGATTGGGTGACGCCCAGGCGCAACGCTGCGCGGCTGGCGCTGGATTCGTCGTGCAGGGCTTCGAAGGTTTTCAGCAGGTTGAGGTCGACTTGGGTGATATTTATCTGGCTCATATCATTCAGCACTGAGGTGGGCTTTATTCATGATCCGGGCTGGCTGGAGAATGGGCAACCCCTCATTGTTCGGAGTGATCCTGATGCCTGTTTCTATTGTGGCCGCCTTGCAAATCGGTTCCTTGCCCGGCGGCAAGGCCGACACCCTGGCGCAAATCCTGGCCTATGAAGAGCCGATCCTGCGCAGTGGCGCGCAATTGGTGGTGATGCCCGAGGCGCTGCTGGGCGGTTATCCCAAAGGCGAAGGCTTCGGCACGCAACTCGGTTATCGCCTGCCCGAAGGTCGCGAAGCCTTTGCGCGATATTTTGCCAACGCCATCGACGTGCCCGGCGCCGAAACCGAAGCGTTGGCCGGTTTGTCGGCGCGAACCGGTGCCAGCCTGGTCCTGGGCGTGATCGAGCGCAGCGCCAGCACCTTGTATTGCACCATGCTGTACTTCGAGCCGGCGCACGGCCTGGTGGCCAAGCACCGCAAGCTGATGCCCACCGGCACCGAGCGGCTGATCTGGGGCAAGGGCGATGGTTCCACACTGCCGGTGATCGACGCGGCGGTCGGGCGCATCGGCGGCGCGGTGTGCTGGGAAAACATGATGCCCCTGCTGCGAACGGCGATGTACGCCAAGGGTGTGCAGGTATGGTGTGCGCCCACGGTGGATGAGCGCGAGATGTGGCAGGTGAGCATGCGCCACATCGCCCACGAGAGCCGCTGTTTTGTGGTCAGTGCGTGCCAGGTGCAGGCATCGCCCGCGGCGCTGGGCGTTGAGGTTGCCAACTGGCCTTCAGATCGTCCGTTGATTGCAGGCGGCAGTGTGATTGTCGGCCCTATGGGCGACATCCTGGCTGGGCCGCTGCTGGGTGAGGCCGGGCTCTTGAGCGCGCAGATCAATACCGACGATCTGGTGCGTGCACGGTATGACTATGACGTGGTGGGGCATTACGCCCGGCCGGATGTTTTCGAGCTGGTGGTCGATGAGCGGGCCAAGCCGGGCGTGCGCTACATCACGGACTGAGCGCGGTAAAACCGGTGGGAGTCAGCCTACTCCCACCGGTTGATATCTATCGCTTGAAAGAGCGGCGATCCAGCCACTCTTCACGGGTCATTTCCCAGATGTCCCGTGGAAAAATGCCCTCGACAAACTCACCTTCGTCGGCGCGCTTTGCAGGCGGATCGCCCAATGCCATTCCTCGCCCCGGGCCATGGCGGGCAACGCGATGTGTTCCAGGTAGTGACGCGCGCCGTCAGCCGGGTAGGGCCACGGCACCAGGGTATTGAGATAACGCACCACTTCCCAATGGGGGAACTGTTGCTGGATGCCCTCGGCATCGTCGAGCGTCAGCGGGCGCAGAATCAGGCGTTGGGTGACCAAGGTCGGTTGCATGGGGGGTTACCAAGTGGCGGTATTCGGCAGGTCCAGTGTTCCACGATCGACAAACCGCATGGTGCCGAACAGCCCACCGGCCAATTTGCCGCGCAATACGTAGGGCAGGTTGTTCAAACTCTGGGTCTGGCTCAGGCCGAGGGTTTGCCGCAACACGGAAAACGCTGAAACGCTGACCGGCACCATCAGAACCGTCTCGGAAAAGCGTGGGATGCTTCCGCGCTGATCACTCACCCCCGACGCCAGCGGCCGGCCATTGACCTCCAGGTCCAGGGCCACGCCGTTGTAGTCGATTGCCGTTTCATTGGGGTTCTGCACCCGCAGCTTCACGGCGAAGCGCACTTCCAGGTCCTGGCTTTGCAGCGGCTCGATGCCCACCACGTTGATAGTGACCGGGTCGCGATTGGGGAACAGGGCGCAAGCGCTCAAGGTCAGCAGCAGTATCGATAGAACCATGAGCTTACGCATACGAAGGTGCTCCTAGTGCGTGACGTCCGGGTCTTGCATCACTTTGAGGGTTGAGGACTCCGGATCAAATTCATCTTCTTCCAGTTCTAAGAACTCTTCCGGCAGGAAAATGTTCAGCAGGATTGCACAGAACGCGCCTACGGTGATCGGCGATTCGAAGATGTTGTGCAGCGCCTTGGGCAGGTCGCGCAACACTTCCGGCACGGCGGCGACACCCAGGCCCATGCCCAGGGAGATCGCCACGATCAGCATATTGCGGCGGTGCAGGCCGGCTTCGGCGAGGATCTTGATCCCCGCCACGGCGACGGTGCCGAACATGATCAGCGTCGCGCCGCCCAATACCGGCTTGGGCATCAGTTGCAGCACCGCGCCGATCATCGGGAACAGCCCCAGCAGCACCAGCAGGCCGGCAATGAAGTACGCCACATAACGGCTGGCTACGCCGGTGAGTTGGATCACGCCGTTGTTCTGGGCGAACGTCACCATCGGCAGGCTGTTGAAGGTCGCGGCCATCGCCGAGTTGAGGCCGTCCGCCAGCAGGCCGGACTTGATGCGCTTGATGTACAGCGGCCCCTTGACCGGCTGTTGGGAAATCATCGAGTTGGCCGTCAGATCACCGGCGGCCTCCAGAGGCGAAATCAGGAAGATCACCGCCACCGGGATAAACGCCACCCAGTCGAACGAGAAGCCGTACTTGAACGGCACCGGCACGCTGATCAACGGCACCTGGGGCAAGGCCGCCATATCCACACGGCCCAGCCACCAGGCCACGATGAAGCCCAGGGTCAGGCCGATCACGATCGAACCCAGGCGCAGGAACGGGTTGTTGAAGCGGTTGAGTACCACGATGGTGAGCAGCACCAGCGCGGCCAGCCCCATATTGCTCGCGGCGCCGAGGTTGTCGGCGCCGAAGCCACCGGCCATGTCGGTGACCGCCACCTTGATCAGCGACAGGCCCATCAGGGTAATGATGGTGCCGGTCACCACCGGGGTGATCAGCTTGCGCAACTTGCCGATGAACTGGCTGAGCACGACTTCGATAAACGCCGCAAAAAAACAGATGCCGAAGATTGTCGAGAGAATCTCATCGGTGCCGCCACCCCGGGCCTTGACCATGAACCCGGCACTGAGAATCACGCTGATAAACGAAAAACTGGTGCCCTGCAGGCACAACAACCCCGAACCGATCGGGCCGAACGTGCGCGCCTGCACAAAAGTGCCGAGCCCCGACACGAACAAGGCCATGCTCACCAGGTACGGCACCTCGCTTTCCAGGCCCAGCACGCCGCCGACGATCAGCGTAGGGGTGATGATGCCGACAAAGCTCGCCAACACATGCTGCAAGGCGGCAAACATTGCGGCAGAGAAGTGCGGACGGTCTTCCAGGCCATAGATCAGGTCGGATTTATAGCGCGGGCGCGGGGCTTGAGCGTCAGACAAAATGCGGGCTCTGGACAGAAAATGGAGGCGCAGGATGCCAGAAACCGGAGATCGTCAGAAGTGTAAAAAAATATTTATGGAGGCCCTGCGAAAACCGCTGGGCCTGCCGATATCTTTTATAGGCCCACCCAACAATGACAACAAGTGGTGACCAAGGTCAGAGCAGCGTGTTGACGCCAGCTGATCAATCCGCTGCAGGGATGCGCGCAGACACTCCTTCTTGAGAATACCTCTATGTCTCTTCGTCATCTGAATATTGCCCCTCGAGCGTCTCTCGGTTTCGCATTCATTGCGTTGTTGGTGGTTGTATTGGGAGTGTTTGCAGTCAACCGCATGACGCTGATCCGTCAGGCGTCGGTGGATATGAGCAGCAACCAACTGCCCAGCGTGGCCTACTTGGGCAGCCTCACGGAAAACGTGTTGCGCATGCGTATCTTGTCGTTTCGCGTGCTGGTCAACCGTGAACCGGCCGCGTTGCAAGAGGCGCAAACGCGCATCGCCGCACTGATCGACAAGGTCAGAGCCGCCCAGGCCGGTTACTCAGCGTTACCTTCCGTGCCTGAGGAAGCGGCCCTGTACAAGACGTTTGTCGGCACCTTGGACAACTACCTGACGGCCCAGGCCGAGATGCTGGCCCTGTCCCAGCAAAACAAGGTCGATGAGATGCGCGACTTGATCAATACCCGGATCAAGAACGGCACCGATCAGATGGGCGAGCAGTTGAACAAGCTGATCGCCCTCAACTCCGCTGGCGCCAAGCAGGCCAACGAGCAGGCCGGACGCAGCTATGACAGCGCGATCAGCGGGATCGTCGTGGTGGCCGTGGCCGCCGCCTTGCTCACGGTACTGTTGGCCTGGTTGCTGACCCGCAGCATCGTCACGCCGCTGCGCAAAGCCGTGGAAGTGGCGCAAACCATTGCCGGCGGCGACTTGAGCAAAGTCATTGAAGACGATGGCAAGGATGAACCGGCGCGTTTGATCAGTGCGTTGTCGGCCATGCAAACCAACTTGCGCCAGACCATCCAGCACATCGCCGGTTCGGCCACGCAATTGGCCTCGGCGGCGGAAGAGTTGAGCGCCGTCACCGAAGAAGCCTCCAAAGGCTTGCAGCAACAAAACAACGAAATCGACCAGGCCGCCACGGCCGTCAATGAGATGACCGCTGCCGTGGAAGAGGTGGCGCGGAACGCCGTGTCCACCTCCGAAGCCTCCACGCAGTCCAACCAGGCGGCACGGGAAGGCCGCGACCGGGTGGTTGAGACCGTCGGCGCGATCCAGACCATGACCCAGGATGTGCAAAACACCTCGTTGCTGATCGAAGGTCTGGCCACTCAGGGGCGCGACATCGGCAAGGTCCTCGACGTGATCCGAGCGATTGCCGAGCAGACCAACCTGCTGGCGCTCAACGCGGCGATCGAAGCCGCCCGCGCCGGTGAAGCCGGGCGCGGCTTCGCGGTGGTGGCCGACGAGGTGCGGGCCCTGGCCCATCGCACCGCGCAGTCGACCCAGGAAATCGAGAAAATGGTCGCCGGTATCCAGAACGGCACCGGTGAAGCCGTGCAATCCATGCAACAGAGCAACCAGCGCACCCATAACACCCTGGAAATGGCCCGCGCGGCCGGTGTGGCTCTGGAGCAGATCACTCAGTCGATCAGCCTGATCAACGAGCGCAACCTGGTGATCGCCAGCGCCTCGGAAGAACAGGCCCAGGTGTCCCGTGAAGTAGACCGCAACCTGGTCAACATCCGTGACCTGGCGACCCAGTCGGCGGCGGGCGCCAACCAGACCAGCGCGGCCAGCCATGAGCTGTCGCGCCTGGCGGTGGATTTGAATGCGATGGTGGCCAGGTTCGTTATCTGAGCCACTTTGCAATGCAATCCCAATGTGGGAGGGAGCTTGCCCCCGATGGCGCTGGGTCAGTCAACTCATCTACTGACTGATCCAGCGCCATCGGGAGCAAGCTCCCTCCCACATTTGCTCTATGTTGTGTCAGAAGCTATTGCATCCAGGCGCTTGGATTCACCAGGTTTTTCGGCTTCTGACCGGCGAGCGCCGCGAGCAGATTATCCACCGCGCACTCGGCCATCGCTTCCCGCGTCTCATGGGTCGCCGAGCCGATATGCGGCGTGGCCACCACATTGTTCAAGCGCAGCAACGGCGAGTCGTGGGGCAGCGGCTCGCGCTCGAACACATCCAGCCCCGCCGCGCGAATCGTGCGCTGCTGCAAGGCCTCGACCAGCGCGGCTTCATCCACCACCTTGCCGCGGGAGATATTGATAAAGATCGTCTCCGGGCCCATCAGGGCGAATTCTTGCGCGCCGATCAACCGCTCGGTTTCGGCGGTGAGCGGCAGTGTCAGGCAGACGAAGTCTGCTTGTTGCAGCAAGTCGTTCAGGCGACGGTACTGCGCGCCGAACCGTTCTTCCACCTGTGGCTTGGGCGAGTGACTGTGGTAGAGCACCGGCATGCCGAAGCCGAAATGCCCGCGCTGGGCCAGCGCTTCACCAATGCGGCCCATGCCGATGATGCCCAGGGTCTTGCCATGCACGTCGCTGCCGAAATGCGCCGGGCCGATGTTCTTGTGCCACTGGCCGGCACGCACCATATCGGCCAGTTCGACCACCCGGCGTGCGGTGGCGAGGATCAGCGCGAAGCCGGTGTCGGCGGTGGTTTCGGTCAGCACATCGGGCGTGTTGCTGAGCAGGATGCCGCGCCGGGTCAGGTACTCGATGTCGTAGTTGTCGACGCCGACGGACACGCTGGCCACCGCCTCCAGTTGCGGTGCCAGGTCCAGCAACGCGGCGTCCAGGCGCAGGCTCGCGCCCAGCAACCCATGGGCGCCGGGGAGGGCGTCGCGCAGTTTGGTCAGGCCGGGCGGGTCGAGCGCGTCGATCAGCGTGACCTCGGCGTGCTCATGCAGCCGGGCCATCAGCGGCGCGGAGAGTTTTTTGTACAGAACGACAGACTTTTTCATCAGGTCTTCACCTTTAATTCGAGGGACTGCAACGGCGCGCGCTCGCGGTCGCTGGCGCCGGGCTTGAGGAAAATCGTCAGCACCACCGAGACCATCAACGCGCCGCTCATCAACAGGTAAGAGGCGCCGGGGGAACCGGTGCTGCTATTGAGGTAACCCACCAGGTACGAACCGCCGAACGAACCGAGCGCGCCCATGCTGTTGATCAACGCCATGGCGCCGCCGGCGACGTTGGCCGGCAGGATCTCCGGGACAATCGCGAAAAACGGTCCATAGGGCGCATACATGCACGCGCCGGCAATCACCAGCAGGGTGTAGGACCACCAGAAATGTTCGGCGCCGAGCACGTAGGACGCATAGAAAGCGATAGAGGCGATCAACAACGGCGGCCACACAAACCGCTTACGTTTTTGCAGCTTGTCCGAACCCCACGACACCACCAGCATGCCGATCACCGCCGCCAGGTACGGCAGCGCCGACAACCAGCCGGCCTCGACCATGTCCATCTGCAAGCCGGCCTTGAGGATCGACGGCAGCCACAGCACAAAGCCGTACACGCCGATGCTCCAGCAGAAGAACTGCAGCGCGAGGATGATCACCTTGGGCGAGCGAAACGCTTCGGCGTAGTTCTTCACCGCTTTGATCCCCACCTGTTCGGCGGCGAGGGCGGTTTCCAGCTGGTGCTTTTCGCTGTCGCTCAACCACTGGGCATCCTTGGGCCGCTCATCGGCCAGGCGCCACCAGATAAATGCCCACAGCACCGCCGGCAGGCCTTCGACGATGAACATCCAACGCCAGCTGAAATGCTGCACCAGGTAGCCGGACACCACCGACATCCACAGCATGGTCACCGGGTTGCCGAGGATCAGGAACGTATTGGCCCGCGAGCGTTCGGCACGGGTGAACCAGTGGCACAGGTACACCAGCATCGCCGGCATCACCGCCGCTTCGACCACGCCGAGCATGAAGCGAATGGCGACCAGCATGTAGGCGTTGGACACCACGCCGGTCAGGGTGGCCAGGCCGCCCCAGAGGATCAGGCTGACGAAAATCAACTTCTTCACGCTGCGCTTTTGCGCGTAGATCGCGCCCGGCACCTGGAAGAAAAAGTAACCGAGGAAGAACAGTGCGCCGAGCAGGGACGACATGCCGGGTGTGATCATCAGGTCTTCAGCCATGCCGCTGGCGGCGGCGAAACCGTAGTTGGCGCGGTCCAGGTACGCCAGGCTGTAGGTGATAAAGACGATGGGCATGATGTACCACCAACGGCGGGTGGCGAGTTTCAAGGTATCCATGGGGTTGCTCCTGAGCTTGTTGTAGTTGTGGCAACAGGGAGTGGGTCAAGCAACGGATCGGGTCGGCAGCTCCGTGCGTGTGGGTAAGCCTTCCATATCGCCGCGGCTCTGCACGGCACGGCTGCCGATCCAGTTGCCGCGGTGTACCGCCTCGGGGAAGCTGAGGTTTTCCAGCAGGGCGCTGATCATGCCGACGGCAAAGCCATCACCGGCGCCGACGGTGTCGACCACTTTGTCCACGCTCACGGCGGCGACAAAGCCTTGGTCCAGTTGGGTGCGGTAATACGCGCCGTCCGGGCCGAGCTTGATGGCCACGGCTTCGGCGCCCTGGTCCAGGTAAAACGCGGCGATGTCCGCCGGGTCGTCGAAACCGGTAAGCAGGCGACCTTCGCTCAAGCCCGGCAAGACCCAATCGGCCAAGCCTGCGAGGGCGTTGATCTCGCGGATCATCTGCTGCTGGCTGGGCCACAGCGCCGGGCGCAGGTTCGGGTCGAACGACACGCTGCGCCCGGCCTTGCGCATTTGCGTCATCAGCTCGCGGGACAACTCGCCGGTGGCCTTGGACAAGGCCGGCGGGATGCCGGTGGCGTGCAGGTGGCGCGCCTGCAGCAGCGCCGGGCTGATGGCTGCGATGGATAAGTGACTGGCCGCCGAGCCCTTGCGGAAGTACTCGACCTGGGGATCATCGCCGGCTTCTTCGCGGGACTTGAGCTGAAAACCGGTGGGGTGCAGCGGGTCGACCGCCACGTGCCGGCAATCCAGGCCTTGTTGCTTGAGCGTGTCGAGCACAAAGCGGCCCAGGGAGTCGTTGCCCACCCGGCTCAGCCAGGCGACGTTGAAGCCCAGGCGCGACAGGCCGATGGCGACATTGCTGTCGGCCCCGGCGATGCGTTTGTGGAAGTGGCCCACCTGGGCCAGGTCGCCGCTCTGTTCGGCGACAAACATCGCCATGGTTTCGCCGAACGACAGGATATCGATCTCAGACATGGGCGTACTCCGCACGGGGTTGGCCAAGCAGGGCGAGGGTGGCGACCTGCCGGGCGGTGACTTCGACCAGGTCATCGCCTTGCAGCGGGAATTCCACCGCCCGGGTAATACCTTGAGTCATGTGGCCCAGCAGTTGTTCCCACAGATGCAGGTCGGTGGCGCCGGGCGGCAGCGCCACCAGCTTGCCGTCCGCGCGACGCGCCACGGCCTTGCAGTGCAGGTAGTCGACATGCCGGCCGAGCAGGCGCGCGGCGGTGAGCGCGGACTGGTCCTGCCAGTGCCAGTTACCGATATCGAACGTCATCTTCACCGGCAGGCCAAGGCGCTCGACTTCGCTGAAGAAACGTTGCAGCGGTTCGATGCGGCCGCCATGCAGGGTCTGGTCGTTTTCCACCAGCAACTTGACCGGATGGCGGTTGAGCAGCGCGTGCAGGCTGTGCAGGTCGTTGGTGTCGGTGAAGTAGCCGAGGGAGACTTTCAGCCAGCGCGCACCAAAGGCCTGGGCGCGATCAAGGGTGGCGGCGAGCTCGGCATTCGGTTGGGCGCGGCCGGCGACCCACAGTTCCAGCGGGGAAGAGAACACGCACTCCAGGCCTTGTTCGGCCGCCGCCCGGGCCAGTTGTGCCGGTTGTTCAATGGTCAGCAGCTCTTCGCGCCACTCGATGCGCCGGGCACCGGCCGCCGCCAGCAGGGCGACAAAACTCAATTGGCCCTGCTGGCGGACGAGGTCGGCGCCGTAGCTGGAAAGGCTGATGGAGACGGGGTATTCATGCATGATTGTGTACCTCTGAAACCGGTTTCATTTTTCTGCGCAACCTATTGAATTGACGCCCGCGAGGGCTCGACAGCGGCTACGAGGTGGGTTGGGTGGAACCGCGAACGATCAGTTCGGGCAGGAAATCCAGGGTGCGGGCCGGCGCCGTATCGCCGCGCAGGCGCTTGAGCAGGCAGTCGAAGGCACTGGCGCCAATCGCCTGCGTCGGTTGGGCGAGGGCGGTGATGCCGGTGCCCACCAGCGGGTACCAGTCCAGGTCATCCAGGGCGATCAGGCCGACGTCCGCGAACAGGTCGCACTCCAGCGCCTTGAGCGCGCGGGTGCAAGCGAGGGCGGCGATGCCGTTGGCGCAGAACACGGCTTTGGCGCCGGGCTTGGCCAGGAAGCTGCGCAGGCGCTTTTCCAGCGCGCCGTCCAGTTCCAGCACCGTGCCACTCAACGCCGGGCGGCGGGCAATCTCGGCGGTGAAACTGTCAAGGCGCTCCAGGCGCGAACTGGTGCCATCGGTGGCCTCGCTGACCAGCACTATCTCGCGATAGCCCTGTTGCTCAAGGTGTTCCAGCGCCATGCGTACCGCGGCCGGGTTATCCAAACCCACCAGGTCGCTGCGCAACGGTGCGACCTTGCGGTCCACCAGCACCAGGGGCATTTCCCGTTGCAGCTCCAGCAGTTGTTCGAGGTGGTGGCCGAGGGTGTTCACGATCAGCCCTTCGATGTTGTACGAACGCAGCGCCGCCAGGTGCTGGCGTTCCTGCTCGTCATCGCGGTCGGTGTTGCACACCACCAGGCTGTAGCCGTGCTGGCGGCAGGCGGTTTCGACACCGTGCATCACGGCGATGGAATAGGGGTTGCGGATATCGGCCACCAGCATACCGATCAGGCGCGTGCGCCCGCGTTTCAAGCCACGGGCCATCTGGTTGGGGCGGTAGCCGAGTTCGGCGATGGCGTGCTCGATGCGCAGGGCGATGGCATCGGAGAGCAGGGCGCGATCGTCGCCGATGAAGCGCGACACGCTGGCTTTGGACACGCCGGCGCGCTGGGCGACGTCGAGCATGGTCACGCGGCTGCGCTGGGCGGCAGAGAAACTGTTCACGGTCATCGACCTTCTATTTTTATTGGAATGACTGAAACCGGTTTCAGGAAACCACTAAAGTACGAAAGCCGTCAAGAAGTTGTAGGACAAAGCCAGATAGCCGGTGTGTTCAGGCCAGCACACTTAACCAAGCCGCCGCCAACAGCAGCAAGGCCATACCGCGGTTGAAACGCTGCATGGCGCTGCTCGAACGCAACACCCGTGCGGATCCGGCACCCAACAGCGCCCAGGTGCCCAGGCAGGGGATCGATATCAGGAAAAACGCCAGGGAGAGGTACACCACCTGGTTTTGGCGCTCCGCACCATTGCCGGTAAAAACGCTGACTACGGCCAGTGCCATCATCCAGCTTTTCGGGTTGATCAATTGCAGGCTGGCGGCGCCGATCGGGCTCAGGGGTTTTTGGCGTGTATCCGCTTCGATGGCCCGGGTGGGGGCGCTGAAAATCTGCCAGGCCAGGTAATTCAGCCAGGCAATGCCGATCCATTGCATGGCGGTTTGTACCTTGGGTAGCTGCACCAAGGACCGGCCAAACCCCGAGCCCACCACCAGCACGAGCAGCGCCGCGCCAGCGCAGGCGCCCAGGATGATTGGCAGCGTGGCCCTGAAACCGAAACGGGCGCTGTTGCTCAGTACCAGGATATTGGTCGGGCCGGGGGTAATTGAGGCGACGAAGGCAAACAGCATGAAAGGCAACAGCGTGGACAGCATGGGGGACGACTCCGATAGACCCATTGATGGCGTCGATCTTCACAAGCCCGCGTATCACCTGTCTGGAAGATTTGAGCAGCGCTTGCGGTAGGCCGCCGGTGTCAGGCCATAGGCGCGCACGAACCAGCGGCCCAGGTGGCTCTGATCGGCAAAACCCAGGGCGATCGCCACATCGGCCGGTTGTTCACCCTTGGCCAGCAAGTGCCGCGCGCGGGCCAGGCGCAGTTGCACCAGATAAGCATGGGGCGGCAGGCCAAACGCGCTCTTGAACGCGCGGGTCAGGCGGAAGCGGTCGACGCCGCAGGCCAGCGCCAGGGCATCCATGCCTACATCGTGATGCAGGTGGGCATGCAGGTATTCCCGGGCTTTGTGGGCGACCAGCGGCAGGCGTGGGTCGTCACGGTAACGGCTGCGCCAGTGGAGCTGGCCGGTGAGGCGTTCGAGCAACTGGTCCATGGCCCGTTGTCGCACGATGCGCAACTCGCCGCTGTGCAGGGTGCGAAAGGCTTGGCTGGTGGCGAGGGCCAGGCGCGGGTCGTTGGTCAAGGTCGCGGCAAAACTCAGCTGGCTGTTGACGGGAGCCTCTTCGAAGACCGCGCTCACTTCCCGCGTCAACCACTGCGGGTCGAGGTAGAGCATGTGGTAGGTAAAACCGTCGGCCGTGGGCGCGTCGCCGTCATGCAACTCGCCGGGTTCCACCAGGAACACCTGGCCGGGCACGCTGTTGTGGCGCGTGCGGCGGCAGTTGAATTGCTGCACGCCTTGTTCGGTCACGCCGATCAGGTAGCTGTCGTGCCAATGGGGATCGTAGGCATGGCCTTCGAAATGCGCGCGCAGGGTCTCGATGCCGGTGTCGGCGTCCTGGGACAGATCGATCCAATTGTGCGCGGCCATCACAACACCGAGGCGGAATAGACGATGTTATCTAGCGTCCATCGAGTCGTGGGCGTCTAGAAGGTTTGTGCGGCGTCAACTGAACAGTCCCGCGGCAATATTGATCGAGAACCCAAGGATCGCTGTGTTGAACAGAAACCCGATCAGCGATTGCCCCAGCACCACCTTGCGCATGGTGCGGGTGGCAACGCCCACGTCTGCTGTTTGCACGGCGACGCCGATGGTGAAGGAAAAGTACAGGAAGTCCCAATAGTTGGGGGTCAACAACCCCTCGGCAAAGCGCAGCGCCGGCTCTTTGCCGGCCCAGGTATAATAGAGCCGGGCGTAGTGAACGCTGAAGATCACCCCGATCAACAACCATGAGCCGATGACCGTCAGGCCGGTAAAACCGTAGTGCAACAGCCGCTCGGCGGTGCTCAGGTCCTTGCTGCCGACCAGTTCGAAGGTGATGGTGGCCAGGCTGGCGATGGCTGCGATGCACACCGTGAACAGCACCAGGCCGGCGTTTTCATCCTCGATCTCGGCGATGCGTTTGACGTCTTCGGCCTTGGCGCGGATGGTCAGCCACAGCATCAGCACCAGGTAGATCCAGACGCCGGCATTCCAGCCGATCAGGATTTTGCTCACGAGTGTATCGGCGGGTACCAGGATGCCAACGGCAAGGCCCAGGACGGCGGCGCAAGAGAGGCGAGGGTGGGTGCGGGCGAGGAAGGGCATGGGTGCTCACAACAAGGGCGGTTGTGAGCACCATAGCGCATTTTTGCGCGGGTTATGGACGCTTGCGCACCAGCTTCATGACGACCACAAAGAACACCGGCACAAACACCACCGCCAGCGTCGCAGTGATCATCCCGCCGATCACCCCCGTACCGATCGCTTGCTGGCTCGCCGAACTGGCGCCGGTGGCAATCGCCAGGGGCACCACGCCGAGGATGAACGCCAGCGAGGTCATGATGATCGGCCGCAAGCGCAGCCGCGCGGCCTTCAAGGTCGCGTCGAGCAAGTCTTCGCCCTGCTCGTACAGGTCCTTGGCGAACTCGATGATCAGGATCGCGTTCTTCGCCGACAGGCCGATGATGGTGATCAGCCCGACCTTGAAGAACACATCGTTGGGCATGCCGCGCAAGGTCACGGCCAACACCGCGCCGAGCACGCCCAGCGGCACCACCAGCAGCACCGACGTCGGGATCGACCAGCTTTCATACAGGGCGGCCAGGCACAGGAACACAATCAGCAGCGACAGGCCCAGCAACAGCGGCGCCTGGGAGCCGGACAGGCGTTCCTGCAACGACAGGCCGGTCCATTCCTGGCCCAGGCCCGCCGGCAGTTGGTTGACCAGGCGCTGGATTTCTTCCATCGCCTCGCCCGTGCTGTGCCCCGGTGCCGCTTCACCGGAAATGGCGATGGCCGGGTAGCCGTTGTAACGGGTCAACTGCGTCGGTCCCTGAGTCCACTTGGCTGCGACGAACGCCGACAGCGGCACCATCTCGCCGGCCTTGTTGCGCACGTTGATCTTCAACAGATCCGCGACCTGGCTGCGTTGGTCGCCTTCGGCCTGCACCACCACGCGCTGCATGCGCCCCTGGTTGGGGAAGTCATTGATGTAGGCCGAACCGATGGCCGACGACAGTACATTGCCCACATCGGCGAAGGACACGCCCAGCGCGTTGGCCTGCTTGCGGTCGACCTGCAACTGCACTTGCGGCGCTTCGGCCAGGGCGCTTTCACGCACGTTGGCCAGGATCGGGCTTTTTCCCGCAGCGTCCAGCAGTTCGGTACGCGCCGCCATCAACGCCGCGTGGCCGACGCCGCCACGGTCCTGCAGGCGGAACTCGAAACCGCTGCTGGTGCCGAGGCCGTCCACCGGTGGAGGCAGGATCGCATAGGCAATCGCGTCCTTCAGTTCAGTGAACGCCATGTTGGCGCGGTCGGCAATCGCGGCGGCCGAATCGTCGCTGCTGCGTTGCGACCAATCCTTGAGCGTGGTGAACGCCAGCGCCGCGTTCTGCCCGGAGCCGGAGAAACTGAAGCCCATGATCATGGTGGTGTCGCCAACCCCGGGCTCTTCGGCGTTGTGCGCTTCGATCTGTTCGGCCACCTGCACCGTGCGGTTCTTGCTCGCGCCCGGCGGCAACTGGATATCGATGATGGTGTAACCCTGGTCTTCCACCGGCAGGAACGAGGAGGGCAGGCGACTGAACATCAGCCCCAGGCCCACCAGCAGCACCAGGTAGATCAACAGGTAACGGCCGCTGCGCTTGAGGGCATACGCCACCCAGCCTTCGTAGCGGTCGGTGAGCCGTTCGAAACGCCGGTTGAACCAGCCGAAGAACCCGCCCTTGGCGTGGTGCTCATCCTTGGCGATCGGCTTGAGCAGGGTCGCGCAAAGTGCCGGGGTCAAGGTCAGGGCGAGGAACGCCGAGAACAGGATCGAGGTGGCCATCGACAGCGAAAACTGCTGGTAGATCACCCCCACCGAGCCTGGCATGAATGCCATCGGCAGAAACACCGCCACCAGCACCAACGTAATGCCGATGATGGCCCCGGTGATCTGGCCCATGGCCTTGCGCGTGGCCTCTTTGGGCGACAGGCCCTCGCTGACCATGATCCGCTCGACGTTCTCCACCACCACGATCGCATCGTCCACCAGGATACCGATGGCCAGCACCATGCCGAACATGGTCAGCACGTTGATCGAGAACCCGAGCAACAGCATGGTGGCGAAGGTGCCCATCAACGCAATCGGCACCACCAGGGTCGGGATCAGCGTGTAGCGCACGTTCTGCAGGAACAGGAACATCACCGCGAACACCAGCGCCATCGCTTCGAGCAGGGTGTAGACCACCTTGGTGATCGAGACTTTGACGAACGGCGAGGTGTCATACGGGATCTTGTATTCGACATTGGCCGGGAAGTAGCGCGACAGCTCATCCATCTTCGCCCGCACCCGGTTCGCGGTGCTCAGCGCATTGGCGCCCGGCGACAGTTGCACACTGACGGCGGTGGACGGCTTGCCGTTCAGGCGTGTGGAAAACTGGTATTCCTGGCTGCCGACTTCCACCCGCGCCACATCGCCGATACGCACGGTGGAACCGTCGGGGTTGGCCTTGAGCACGATGTCGGCGAACTCGGCCGGCGTGGACAACTGGCCCTTGACCAGGATCGCCGCGGTGATTTCCTGGGTCTTGGTGCCTGGCAAGTCGCCGATGCTACCGGCGGAAACCTGGGCGTTCTGCGCGCTGATCGCGGCATTCACGTCGGCCGGGGTCAGGTTGAAACCGATCAGCTTCTGCGGGTCGATCCACACCCGCATGGCCCGCTCGGCGCCATACAGCTGGGCCTTGCCCACCCCGTCGAGGCGCTTGAGTTCGTTCATCACGTTGCGCGCCAGGTAGTCGCTGAGCGCCACGTCATCGAGCTTGCCGTCGCTGGAGGTCAGGGTCACCAGCAGCAGGAAGCCGGCGGAGACTTTCTCCACCTGTAAACCCTGCTGGGTCACCGCCTGGGGCAAGCGCGATTCCACGGCCTTGAGGCGGTTCTGCACATCGACCTGGGCCATCTCCGGGTTGGTGCCCGGCTGGAAAGTCGCGGTGATGGTGGCCGAGCCGAGGCTGCTCTGGGATTCGAAATACAGCAGGTGATCGGCGCCATTGAGCTCTTGCTCGATCAGGCTGACCACGCTTTCATCCAGGGTCTGCGCCGAAGCGCCGGGGTACACCGCGTGGATTTCGACTTTCGGCGGCGCGACGTTGGGGTACTGGGCCACCGGCAACTGCGGGATGGCGAGCGCGCCGGCCAGCAGGATAAACAGGGCGACCACCCAGGCGAAGATCGGGCGGTCAATAAAGAACTGCGGCATGGTCAAAGATCCTTATTGGCCGGAAGCCTGGGCGGGCGGTGGCGGGCTGTCATCCACTTGAACTTTTTCACCGGGACGCGCGTGTTGCACGCCCTCGACGACGATGCGGTCACCGGCCTTGAGCCCGGCGCTGACGACCCAGCGGTCATCGATCACCGCGCCCAATTCCACCGGTTGCAAACTCACGGTTTGTTCGGCGTCCAACAACAGCACCATCGGGATGCCGGCGCTGTCGCGGGTGATCGCGCGTTGCGGCACGCTGATGCCTTGGCGGTCGACCGCCTGTTCCAGGCGCACGCGCACGAAACTGCCGGGCAGCAGGTCGAGGTCCGGGTTGGGGAACTCGCTGCGCAGGATGATCTGCCCGGTGCCGGGGTCGACGCTGATCTCGGCGAAGAGCAATTTGCCCGGCAGCGGATACAGGCTGCCGTCGTCCTGGATCAGCGTGGCCTTGGCCTGGTCCTGGCCGACCTGTTTCAGGCTGCCGGCGCGGAAGGCGCGGCGCAGCTCGTTCAACTCACGGGTGGACTGGGTCAGGTCGGCGTGGATCGGGTCCAATTGCTGGATGATCGCCAGCGGCGTGGCCTCGTTCTGGCCGACCAGCGCGCCTTCGGTCACCAGCGCACGCCCGATGCGCCCGGAAATCGGCGCGGTGACGGTGGCGTAGCCCAGGTTCAGTTTGGCCCGTTCGACGGCGGCCTTGTTCGCGGCGACCTCGGCGTTGGTCTGGCGCAGGGCGGCGCGGGCGTTGTCGTAGTCCTGGCCGCTGATGGCGTTGCCTTCGACCAACTGGCTGTAGCGCTGTTCTTGCAGGCGCGCCTGGAACGCGTTGGCCTCGGCCTTGCTCAGGTTGGCCTGAGCGCTGTCCAGATCGGCCTTGAACGGTGCCGGGTCGATGCGAAACAGTACGTCGCCCTGTTTCACGTCGTGGCCTTCCTTGAACACCCGCTGCATCACCACCCCGGCGACCCGCGCGCGCACTTCGGCAATGCGCGGCGCGGCAATGCGCCCGCTCAGTTCACTGCTGATGGACAGGGGTTTGGCCTCGAGGGTTTCGATGCGGACTGTGGCCAGGGGCATTTCCGGTGCTTCGGCGGACGACTCGTCACACGCACTCAGGGCGAGTGTCAGGGCCAGCAAGCAAAACGGCGCAAACAGATTCTTCGACATGCTCTTATCCCAATATTGACTGGTGCATCCTAATGTCGCCGGCACTGCGCTGCTGTGAAGCTGTGTAGGTCGTCTGTGAAGAAATGTAAGGTGCAGCCCACGTTCGGCCGCGGGCGTATATCCTTGCACAACCTTGCAAACACTGAAGATCAAATGTGGCAGGGCGCAAGTCCCCTCCCACATGGGATTTGTGTAAGACCCATAACTGCATTATTTGGAAACACCATGCCCAACATCCTCCTGGTCGAAGACGACGCCGCGCTCTCCGAGCTGATTGCCAGCTACCTGGAGCGCAATGGCTACCACGTCAGCGTGCTCAGCCGGGGCGACCATGTTCGCGAACGCGCGCGGCTCAACCCGCCGGATCTGGTGATCCTCGACCTGATGCTGCCCGGCCTCGACGGCCTGCAGGTGTGCCGTTTGCTGCGCGCCGATTCGGCGGGCCTGCCGATCCTGATGCTGACCGCCCGCGATGACAGCCACGACCAGGTGCTGGGCCTGGAAATGGGCGCCGACGACTACGTCACCAAACCCTGCGAGCCCCGCGTGCTGCTGGCCCGGGTCCGCACGCTGTTGCGCCGCAGCAGCTTGTCCGAACCGCAGGTGGCCAACGACCAGATCGTCATCGGCAACCTGTGCATCGACCTGTCGGAACGCACCGCGACCTGGCGCGAACAGGCGGTGGAGTTGTCCAGCGGCGAATACAACCTGCTGGTGGTGCTGGCGCGGCATGCCGGTGAAGTGCTCAGCCGCGATCAGATCCTGCAACGCCTGCGCGGGATCGAGTTCAACGGCACCGACCGCTCGGTGGACGTGGCCATCTCCAAGCTGCGCCGCAAGTTCGACGACCACGCCGGGGAAGCGCGCAAGATCAAGACGGTGTGGGGCAAAGGCTATCTGTTCAGCCGATCAGAGTGGGAATGCTGAGTCATGTTTCGTGTGCTGCTGCGTCTCTATCTGATCACGATCGTCACCTACAGCGCGGCGATCTTCCTGATTCCCAAGCTGGTGATCCAGGTGTTCGAGCACCGCTACGTGGACTACAACGTCGAACAGTCCCGCGGCCTGCAGAAACTCATCGTCAAGCAATACCAGCGGGCGCCGGTGGAGCGCTGGTCCCAGGTCACCGAGCAACTGGGCCGTGACTTCGCGCCGCTCAAGGTTGAACTGCTGTTGCACCAGGACGCGCGCTACACCCCCGAAGAAGAGCAGCTGCTGGCCCAAGGCAAGCCGGTGATCCGCCTGGGCGAGTGGGGGTGGATGGCCGAGGTCAGCTCACCGATCAACCCGCAGTTTGCGGTCAAGCTGACGATCCCGCCGGACTCGCTGGACATGAACCTGCTGTACTGGTCGATGAACGTACTGATCGGTGCCGCGCTGCTCGCCTGCCTACTGGTATGGCTGCGCCCGCACTGGCGCGACCTGGAGCGCCTGAAAAGCACTGCCACGCAGTTGGGCAAGGGGAATTTTGGCGAACGCACGCGCATTCCGCCAAGTTCCAATATCGGCAGCCTGGCGACGGTGTTCGACACCATGGCCGACGATATCGAACACCTGTTGAACCAGCAGCGTGACTTGCTCAACGCGGTCTCCCACGAACTGCGCACCCCCCTGACGCGCCTGGACTTCGGCCTGGCCCTGGCGTTGTCCGAAGACCTGCCCCAGGCCAGCCGCGAGCGCCTGCAAAGCTTGGTGGCGCATATCCGTGAGCTGGATGAGCTGGTGCTGGAGTTGCTCTCCTATAGCCGCCTGCAAAACCCTGCGCAGCTGCCGGAGCGGGTCGAGGTGGTGCTCGACGAGTTTGTCGACAGCGTGCTGGGCAGCGTCGACGACGAACTGGAGCACCCTGAGATTGTGATCGACGTGGCGCTCGACTGCAGTGTCGAGCGCTTCAGCCTCGACCCGCGCCTGACCGCCCGCGCCCTGCAAAACCTGCTGCGCAATGCCACGCGCTACTGCGACAAACGCATCCAGGTGGGGGTCAAGGTATGTCCCACGGGCTGCGAAATCTGCGTGGACGATGATGGCATCGGTATTCCGCCGGACCAGCGCGAACGCATCTTCGAGCCGTTCTATCGCCTGGACCGCAGCCGCGACCGCTCCACCGGCGGGTTTGGCCTGGGCCTGGCGATCAGCCGGCGCGCCCTCGAAGCCCAGGGCGGCACCCTGACCGCGCAGGCTTCACCGCTCGGCGGTGCGCGGTTTCGTGTGTGGTTGCCGAGTGTGACGGATTAGAAAAACCGGGTGGGAAGGCGCACACTGTGTCCCCGCTTTACCCGAGGAGAGATTGGCAATGACCGGTGTTCACACGTCTGCGCAACAGGGTTTTTCGACCCAGGCCGTCACTTACGCCCAGGGCCGACCGAACTATCCGCGGCAACTCACGGGATGGCTGGCTGACGTACTGCGCATCGACGCGCAGTCGACGGTGATCGACCTGGGTGCTGGCACCGGCAAGTTCACGCGCCTGCTGAACGCCCTGGCGCCGACGCTGATTGCCGTCGAACCCGTGCAGGCGATGGCTGCGCAATTGGCCAGGTTGTTGCCGGATGTGCGCTTGGTCAACGGCACCGCTGAATCCATCCCCCTGGCGTCCGCCTGCGCCGATGCGCTGGTCTGCGCCCAGTCCTTCCACTGGTTCTCCACCCAGGCTGCGTTGGCGGAAATTCACCGCGTGCTCAAGCCCGACGGGCGTCTGGGGCTGGTGTGGAATGTGCGGGATGAATCGGTGGACTGGGTGGCAGCGATCACCGCGATCATCACGCCTTACGAGGGCGATACGCCGCGCTTTCACAGTGGAAAATGGCGCGAGGCGTTCACCGGCGAGTATTTTTCCGCCCCCGAGATGACCTGTTTTCCCTACAACCACGTCGGCAGTCCGCAGGAAGTGATCATGGATCGCTTCCTCTCCGTCAGCTTTATCGCGGCACTGCCCGCCGCTGAAAAAGCCGAGGTCACCGCGCAATTACGCAACCTGATCGCCACTCACCCGGCGTTGAAAGGCCGCGATACCGTGGCCTTTCCCTATCAGACCCAGGCCTACGTTTGCCAACGACTGACGTAAAAGGCATAAAGTCAGATCATATTGATATAAGTGGTTATAAGAAAAATCGCTATCCTGCGGCCAGAATTTTACAAGGCCGCAGGTAGCTGTGATGGATGTGGGTAACGTTGGTTTCGTAGTTGCAGGCCTGATCGTTGGTTTTATCGTCGGCATGACCGGTGTCGGCGGGGGCTCCTTGATGACCCCGATCCTGCTGTGGTTCGGCATTAACCCGGCCACCGCCGTGGGCACCGACTTGTTGTACGCCGCCATCACCAAGTCCGGTGGGGTGCTGGTGCATGGCAAAAACAAGAATATCGACTGGACCATCACCGGCTGGCTCACCTTGGGCAGCGTGCCCGCGGTGCTGCTGACCCTGTGGTTCCTCGCCAGCCTGCACACCGACCCCAGCGCGATGAACGCGGTGATCAAACAGGCACTCGGCGTGGTGTTGCTGCTGACCGCCCTGGCGATTCTGTTCAAGCACCGCCTGTTGGCCTTCGCCCAGCGCCATGCTGGCGACGATTACCACATGCACCCGCGCAACCTGAACGCGCTGACGGTGGTCACGGGGGCGGTCCTCGGCACCATGGTGGCACTGACCTCGATCGGCGCCGGAGCCCTCGGCACCGTGGCGCTGTTTATCCTTTACCCGTTCCTCGCCACGCGGCGCCTGGTCGGCACCGAGATCGCCCACGCCGTACCCCTGACGCTGGTAGCGGGCCTGGGCCACGCCGGCATGGGCAATATGGATTGGCACCTGCTGGGCTTTTTGCTGATGGGGTCGCTGCCGGGTATCTACATCGGTAGCCACATGGCCGGTAAAGTCCCGGACGGCGTGCTGCGCCCGTGTCTGGCGATCATGTTGATGAGCATCGGTTATAAGCTGGCTTTCTAAGGTACGCGGTCGCGTATTGCCGCTGCTCACCGCCTCGATCAAGCCGGCAGCTTGAACAGCACCACCGCCGCGCGCAATTTGTTGTTGCCGAACCGGCACATGCGCTCGAACTCCGCGTGGCTGACCGGCAGGTGCTGGCAGTCCAGGGGCTGGCGGTGCTGGCTGTGGTCCACATCCGGGTCGTGCAGGTAGACAAAGTCGTCGTCGCAGTCGGTGACCATCACCCAATGCGGCGACTTGGAGCGGGTCAGCCGATAGCTGCTGATCAGCACCAACGGCTGCCCGCCGTCGCGCAGTACCCTGGGCAGATCCAGCGCGCCGCCGAGCACTTGCTCGACCGTGCTGGTGGCCAACTCTTCCTCGAAGGCGTCATGCACTAAACGCATGACGTCCTTTTTATGTTGATCGCGCACGCCGTCGAGAAACAACGGCCCGCGTACATTCACCTGCATCCGCACACGAAAGCCCCGACGCCAGGCGGCCAGCGCCAGGCCTTGAGGGCTGCAGCCGCCATGGCCGGCGGTCATGAACACGGTGGTCGCTTCACGCCAGATTTGCAGTTCTTCGCGGCGTGTGGCGACGCGCTCCGGCACCAACGCGCCCATGGCCATCAGCAGGCAGGCGGCGCCACAGGTGAAGTCGGTGGTTTGCGGGTAATACGGCACACGCTCCACGCGCGCGTCCTGGTGCTGGACGATGCGTTTTTCCAGGCGCAGGGCGGGAGCGTGGTCTTCGTAGTAATCGTTGATCAGCGCAAAGCGCCGGTAGCCGTTGCGTTCATACAGGGCGAGGGCGCCGGGGTTGTCGCTGCGCACTTCGAGGCGCAGGTACGCACAGTCGTGCTCCACCGCGCAGGCCTCGATGCGACTCAGCAACTGCTTGCCCAGGCCGAGGCCGCGCGCGTGTTCGGCGATGGCAATCGAGTACAGCCGCGCCAGGGACGTGCCGCGATGGAACAACACCAGCGCATACCCGAGCAATTGGCCGTCCTGTTCAGCCACCAGCAACTCGCCATGGGCGCGGCTGATCATCCAGTGAAAACTGCGCGGCGACAGTCGATCGGTGGTGAAACAGTGCTGTTCCAGTGCCACCAATGTCGGCACATCGCTGGGGGTTGCAACGCGAAAGAAAAGAGCCATATGACCGCCGTAAAAGTTGCGTAATGAAACGGGACTTCTCTAAAAGATCGTGCTTAATAGAAAAGGTCGAGTTCTCTAAAGCGGATCAAATATTATGTCGGCGGTACAAAGTCATTGGCGTGAAGTATCCGAGCAAACAGTCGCGGCGACAATAACTTCCAAAGGTTATTTTTCTGCTCCGCCCAGAGGCACGAGCCAAGTGGTGATCATTGTCGAACGCAAGGAAGACTGGGCCTCCTACTTCCCCAGCGAAGACATCGTCACGGCCCAGGAATATCTCGAACAAACCCGCGAAAGCGAGACCGGCAAGCGTGTGCAGGTGATCAACCTGTGTCGCGGCTACAAGTACCTGGGGCACGGTTACTACTGCTCACTGTTGGCCGAGGCTCGCGGGCACAAGGTGATTCCATCGGTGCGGACCATCAGTGAACTGACCAAGAAGTCACTGTACGGGCTGGCCCTGGACGACCTGGATAAAACCCTCGATAAAGCCTTGAGTCATCATCTTTACAGCAATACCGAAGGCTTTACGCTGACACTTTATTTTGGTCGAACCAATATAGAGCCGTTGCAGGAGTTGGCCCGCCAACTGTTTGAAGCGTTCCCGTGCCCGATCTTGTTAGTTGAGTTCAAAAAGAATAACGGCTGGCATATCGAAGGGGTCAAGTCTGGCATCTTGCACAAGTTGCGCGATGACCAGGAAGACCAATTCGCCCACGCCCTCGACAACTTCAGCCGCAAGATCTGGCGTCAGCCGCGCTCACGCCGATTGGCCCGCTATGACCTGGCGATCCTGCATGATCCCCAGGAGCAATTGCCGCCGTCCAACGCCAGGGCCCTGGAAAATTTCATCAGGGTCGGCAAGGGTTTGGGTATCGATGTGGAGCTGATCGAGCGCAAGGACTACGCGCGCCTGGCCGAATACGACGCCTTGTTGATCCGCGAGACCACCAGCGTCGACAACCATACCTACCGTTTCGCCAAGAAAGCCGAAAGCGAAGGCCTGGTGGTGATGGATGACCCCGCGTCGATCCTGCGCTGTACCAACAAGGTCTACCTCACCGACCTGCTCAACAGCCATCAACTGGGCATGCCGGCCACCGAGATTCTCTACAAGGAGCGACCGGAAGACTTCGAACGGGTCGGCGAACGCCTCGGCTTCCCCTTGGTGCTGAAAATCCCCGACGGCTGTTTCTCCCGCGGGGTGATCAAGGTCGAAAGCCAGGAAGCGTTGCTCAAGGCCACCGCCGAACTGTTCGAGCATTCGGTGCTGCTGTTGGCCCAGGAGTTTTTCTACACCGAGTACGACTGGCGCATTGGCGTACTCAACCGCAAGCCGATCTTTGCCTGCCAATACTTCATGTCCAAGGGCCATTGGCAGATCTACAACCACAAGGCCATCGGCGCGGACATCAACGGCGAATGCCGCACCCTGGCGGTCCACGAGGCGCCCAAGGCCGTGGTGGAGCTGGCGGTGAAGACCGCCAACCTGATCGGCGACGGCCTCTACGGCGTGGACCTCAAGCAATCGGGGGACAAAGTGGTGGTGATCGAGGTCAACGACAACCCCAACCTGGATGCCGGTATCGAAGATGCCTACTTGCAGGACGACTTGTATGGCCTGGTGCTGGAGGAATTCGTCCGACGCCTGGAGTTGAAGCGTCAGGGCCAGGTCTGGTGAGTCGCGATGATCCAGCGCTTTGAATTGATCGATGGAAAGTTGCGCAGCGGGGACAGTGACGAGGCCCCGATCATGTTGTTCAGCAACCCTGACCATGCCGAGCGCAACTGGCTGCTTGAGCACCACAAACTGGACGAGCATGCCCTGGCCTCGGCGCTCGACCCGGATGAAGTCTCACGCATCGAATTTCACCCCGACAATCTGTTTCTGATCTGGAAGCGCCCGGAGAACTACTCCGGCGGGGGCACCCTGGTGTTTGAGGTGTCGTCCTGCGGCCTGCTGTTTTCACCTGGCCGGCTGTTGGTGATCGCCACCGATGAAACCCCGCTGTCCGGGCTCGGCGCCCGCCGTCCGTTGCACACGCCGCTGGATGTGCTGCTCGATCTGCTGCTCAACAACATCCACCACTACCTCGGCCACCTCAAGGTGATCAAGCTGGTCGCGCGGGAGTTGCAGCAACAGTTCAACGCGTCCATGAGCAACCATCATCTGATGCAGATGTTCAACCTCAGCGAAAGCCTGATCTATTACATCAACGCGCTGCACAGCAATGGCGCCGTGCTGTCGCGGCTGCGCAACCACGGCGAGAAGGAGCATTTCAGCGCCGAGATTCTCGGCCTGATCGACGACCTGATCATCGAGAACCACCAGTGCTACAAACAGGCCGAGATCTATTCAAACGTGTTCTCCGGGCTGATCGACGCGCGCGGCAACCTGATGAACAACAGCATGAACAACCTGTTGCGCAAGCTGACGTTGATCAACGTGGTGTTTCTGCCGCTCAACCTGATCGCCAGCATTGGCGGCATGTCGGAGTTCAGCATGATGACGGCGGGTACGCCGTGGTGGGTGTCGTACCCGCTGTTTTTGTTGGCGATGGGCTTGGGCGCGGGGTTGATGGTGCTGGGGCTCAAGCGGATTGCAGGCGGCGCGAATGGGAGGTGACCCCCCATCCCTGGGGGAGCCGGCTCAGGACGTGGCTTGCAGGGTCAGCACCTCGAACCCGTCCGCCGTCACCGCCACGGTGTGTTCCCACTGGGCCGACAGGCTGTTGTCCTTGGTCACCACCGTCCAGCCGTCCTTCAGGCTGCGCACCTTGGCGCTGCCCTGGTTCAGCATTGGCTCGATGGTAAACACCATGCCTTCGCGCAGCTCCAGCCCGGTGCCGGGGCGGCCGAAGTGCAGGATCTGGGGGTCTTCATGCATCTGCCGGCCGATGCCGTGGCCGCAGTATTCACGTACCACGCTGTAACCATTGGCCTGCGCATGGTGCTGGATCGCATGGCCGATGTCGCCCAGGCGGGCGCCGGGCTTGACCTGGCGGATACCGGCCCACATCGCCTCGAAGGTCATCTCCACCAGGCGGCGTGCCTTCGGCGAGACGGTACCGATCATGTACATCTTGCTGGAGTCGGCGATAAAGCCGCCTTTTTCCAGGGTGATGTCGATGTTGACGATGTCGCCGTCCTTGAGGACTTGCGTGGCGCTGGGCATGCCGTGGCACACCACTTCGTTGACCGAGGTGTTGATGGAGAAGGGGTAGTCGTATTGCCCGAGGCTCGCCGGGCGGGCTTTGAGCTCGTGGCGGATGAAGGCTTCGACGGCGCTGTCCAGCTCCAGGGTGGAGCGTCCGGCGGCGACAAAACCGTCGAGCATGCTGAACACCTGGGCCAGCAGGCGCCCGGATTCGCGCATCACGGCGAGTTGTGCGGCGGTTTTGATCATCAGCTGCGCCCCCGGATCAGGTCCGGCTTGTCCAGCAACAGCTTGTTGATCAGCTCGTTGTAGGGCAAATGCGGGTTGAGTTCGGCGAGCAGGCCGATCTTGATCCAGAACTCGGCCTGGGCGTTGATGGAACGGTCCATGGCCGCACTGGCCAGGCGTAGTTGTTCATGCAGTTGGTCGGTGATCTTGACGATGCCCATGTGCTTCACTGTGTCAGATGAATATACGGATCGTATACGTTTCGTATATCCATCGTAAAGCCCGGTCAGCGAAATGGCCCCTTGCCATTGACTTGACCGGCCACCGCCGGGTAATTTCGTGACATGACATTTCAAACCCTGCGTTGCCAGCCAATTATTATTACCGCCATTCCTCATTTGGCGGGATAGCGCTCGGCTGCACCCAAACCCGCCCTAGAGGCGGGTTTTGTTTTTCCGTCTCCAGGTGCCCTTACCCAAGCCAGGAGACTCCCATGAGCACTTGCCCCGTCCCATCTACCGCTGTCTCGGGACTGCTTGAGCACTACGTCAAAAAGATCCTCGCCGCGCCGGTCTACGATTTGGCCGTGCGAACCCCCTTGCAGGTCGCCCCGGCGCTGTCGCTGTTGCTCGACAACCAGGTGTTGCTCAAGCGCGAAGATCTGCAGCCGACCTTTTCCTTCAAGATCCGTGGCGCCTACAACAAGCTGATGCAACTCAGCGCCGAGCAGAAGGCCTGCGGCGTGATCACCGCGTCGGCCGGCAACCATGCGCAGGGCGTAGCGCTGGCGGCGCGGGAATTGGGGATCAAGGCCACGATCGTCATGCCGTGCAGCACGCCGGAGTTGAAGGTGCTGGGTGTGCGCTCGCGAGGGGCGCAAGCGGTGCTGCACGGTGAGAGCTTTCCGTTTGCCCTGGCCCACGCGTTGCAACTGGCCGAAGCCTGCGGTTGTACGTTTGTCTCGCCGTTCGACGATCCGGACGTGATCGCTGGCCAAGGCACGGTAGGCATGGAAATCCTGCGCCAGCAGCAGGGCGCGCTGGACGCGATCTTCGTGCCGGTGGGCGGTGGCGGCCTGATCGGCGGGATCGCCGCCTACGTCAAATACCTGCGGCCCGAGGTACGCATCGTCGGCGTCGAAGCCGAAGGTTCGAGTTGCCTGTTGGCAGCCTTGCGCGCCGGTGAGCGTGTGGTGCTGCCCAGTGTGGACGGGTTTGCCGATGGCACGGCGGTGGCACAGATCGGCGCCTATGGCTTTGAGATCTGCCGGGATTGGGTGGATGACGTCATCACAGTCAGCAACGATGAACTGTGCAGTGCCATCAAGCTGATCTACGACGATACGCGTTCCATCGTCGAGCCGTCCGGCGCCTTGGCTGTGGCGGGCATTCGCCGCTATGTGGGGCAACACCGCGTGCGCGGGCAGACGCTGGTGGCGGTCAACTCAGGGGCCAATATCAACTTTGATAGTTTACGACATGTTGCTGAAAGAGCCGCAGCACACAGTGCCAGTTAACGCAAAGCCCAGGGTTAAACGTTTAATCGAAGCTGTTCGGCGATGATGTTCGTCGAGTGAATTTGAGTTGAACAAAGTTATACAAGACTGGGTACTGCTTATGAGGAAAGGTTACAACGAGAACGGATTTTGCCGAGTAGGCTTATTGATTGTAAACGTCTTCCAGGGTTGGCAGGACGTGGCGGGCGAGTGCCTGCAAGACTTATAACAATCGATTGGCAGTCTCAAGAAAGGAGAGGTTGACCATGCTTTCGGAATTAGAACTTCGCAGTATCATTGAAGGAAGTTTCCTGCCTAAACGGTGCGAATGCACCAAAGCTGAAGATGCCTCGTTGACGATCAAGGTCTATGACGATCGCGACCGTGACCGGGTGGATCTGGAAGTCAAAGGCATCAATGCTGACAAACTCGACAGCAGTCGAGCCATTTGCAACCTGATCACCGGGTTGCGCGAAGACCTCAAGCAATCGCAGGGGCCTGCACTGCAAAGAGCAGCAGGGCGCGGCCACTACTACTAGTAGATAGCGAGCGTTGCTTTCACCGATTTGCGGGCCTGGTAAATACCAGGCCCGATGCTGTTGCTACCCGTCAATCCATGCTGAACGCCGCAGCCTGTGATCGTTTGTTCACCCCAACTGTTGCCGATAGGGCAGGTCCGGGCCCGTTTTGCCGCAGGTCATGGCGGCCGCACGGATCGCAAAGCCCAGCATCGCGTCGATCTGGGCGCGGGTCAGTTGCTGCAGGCCCTCGACCGAATCCAGTTGCTGCTCGGTCAGCCAGGCAATCAACGCCGCCTGGAAGGTGTCCCCGGCACCCACGGTATCGGCCATCACCACCTTCACCGCCGGTTGCGACCAGTGTCCGTGCTGGCGGCTGAACACGCTGGCGCCGTTACCGCCGCGAGTGAGGAAGACCAACTGGCAGCGGTGTTGCAACCAGCCCTCAAGCACGCTTTCCGGCGATTGGTCGGGGTAGAGCAGGTGCAGGTCTTCATCGCTGACCTTGATCAGGTCGGCGTACTTGACCAGTTCGGCCACGCGCTCGCGCCACAGCTGGATATCCGGTTGCGGGTTGAGCCGCACGTTGGGGTCGAGGCTGATCAAGCGCTTGCCGCTTTCGCGCTGGACCAGGGCCAGCAGGGTGTCGCCAATCGGTTGCACCACCAGGGAGAACGAACCCACATGCAGCCCGCGAACCTCATCGCCCAGGGTTGGCAGGTGTGCGCGCGTCAATTGGCGGTCGGCGCAGCCTTCGCCGCGAAAGCTGTATTGCGGCGATCCATCGGCGCCCACGGCGACCATCGCCAGGGTGGTCGGCGCGGCGAATTCCACCAGGAACTGCGGGTTGACGCCTTCGTCCCTGAGCACCTGCAACAAGCGCTGCCCGAGGAAGTCAGTGGACACGCCGCCGAACAGCGCGGCCTCGATGCCGAGCCGGCGTAAACCGACGGCGACGTTGAACGGCGAACCACCGGCAATCGCCTTGTAATTGAGTTTGGAGGCTTGCCCGCTGGGATCGTCCTCGCTGAAAAAATCAAACAGCGCTTCACCGCACACCAGATACATAGTCGTTCGCTCTTAAAGGGTTGCCACGTGCTGTTGATAGCGCTCGTAGGCGTGTTGATAGGCGCTGACATTGTCGGCCACCGGCAGGGTCCGGCTGGCCGGGTCGACGCTCACGCATTTTTCGCACAGGCTGGCCAGGGACTCGCCGGACTGGCTCCACGCCGCCTGGATCGCCGCGCCCAGGGCCGCTGCTTCGCTTTGTTCGGTGCAGATCACTTCGGTGTGCATGATATCGGCAACCATCTGCCGCCACACCGGGCTTTTCGAGCCGCCGCCGATCAGGCGGATGCTCTGGCTGTGCAGGCCGGTCTGGCGCAACAGATCAAGGCCGTAACGCAAGCCGAAGGTGGTGCCCTCGACCACCGCGCGACACAGGTTGGCGCGGGTCAGGTTGGTCATGGTCAAGCCATGCAGGCTGCCGGTGGCGTGGGGCAGGGCGGGCACGCGTTCGCCATTGAGGAACGGCAGCATGCTCACGCCGTCGGCACCGATCGGCGCCTGCTCGACCAGGGCGTTGAAGGCGTCGAGGTCGAGGTCGAACAGTTCGCGAATCACCCCGGTCGCGTTGGTCAGGTTCATCGTGCAGATCAACGGCAACCAGCCGCCGCTGGAGGAACAGAAGGTCGCGACCGACGCCTGGGGGCTGACGTTGGGCTGGTCGGCGAAGGCATACACGGTGCCCGATGAACCCAGGCTCATGGTGATCACGCCGGGGGCGATATTGCCGGTGCCGATGGCGCCCATCATGTTGTCGCCGCCGCCGCTGGACACGATGGCGTCGGGGTTGATGCCCAGGCGTTCGGCGATGGCCGGCAGGATCGTGCCGACGGCTTGGTCGGCTTCGATCAGCGTCGGCAAGGCTGCCTGCAGGCGGCCGCTGGGGTCGATGTGCTGGAGCAGCGCCACGTCCCAGGTACGGCTGCGCACGTTGAAGTAGCCGGTGCCCGAGGCATCGCCGTATTCCGCGACGGCGCGGCCGGTGAGCCAGTAGTTGAGGTAGTCGTGGGGCAGCAGGATATGCGCGATGCGCGCGAACACCTCGGGGTGCTGCTCGCGGGTCCACAGCAGTTTGGACACGGTGTAACCCGGCGCGATCGCGACGCCGAGACGCTCCAGCGAAGCGCTTTCGCCCCCCAGGTATTGCAACAGGCGCTCGTTTTCGGCGGCGGTTTCGGTGTCGCACCACAGCTTGGCCGGGCGCAGCACCTGGCCGCTGTCATCGAGCAACACCAGGCCGTGTTGCTGGCCGGACACGCCGATGCCGAGGATATCCTGGCCGTCCACGCCGGCCTGTTGCAGGGCGCGGTGGGTGGCTTCGGTAAAGGCGTCCAGCCACTCCTGGGTGTGCTGCTCGCGCCGGCCGTTGGCGCCGCTGATCAGTGTGTGTGCCGCGGCGCCCAGGCCCAGCACCTTGCCGCTGGAGGCGTCGAGGACGATGGCTTTGGTGCCTTGGGTGCCGCAGTCGATGCCGAGGAACAGGTTTTGCTGGGTCATGAGGGTTTGCTCAGCATTGTTGTTGGATTGTAAATGCGCTTCAAATGTGGGAGGGGGCTTGCCCCTGATGGCGGTGTTTCAGTGTAAATGTTCTTTACTGACCCACCGCTATCGGGGGCAAGCCCCCTCCCACAGGTTTAAACCGGTTTCTTCAGGAGTTGCTGCAGTGTTTTTGTGACGCCGTTTTCGCGCAGGCTCGCATAGCACCGCTCGAACGCTGCCACAAACTCAGCCGACTTGGGAATAGCTGTGCCGAAAATCTCCTCCACGCCGAGCAGGCGCTGACTGATCCGCGCATCGTCACTCACCAGGCCCTGGCAAAACTCGGCACGCGGGTCGGGAATTTTGTAGACCGCGCCAGTCTCGTCGACACCCTTGAGGTACAACGCCCACGCGGCCACCACCAACGCTGCGCGCTCGGTCTCACGCCCATCGGCAATCAGGCGATTGATCGTTGGCACGGTGAACTTGGGAAACTTCGACGAGCCATCGGAACACACGCGCTCCAACTGGTCGGCAATCGCCTGGTTGGAGAAGCGATCGACCAGGGTCTGCTTGTACTGCGTGAGGTCGATGCCCGGCACCGGCGCCAGGTTCGGCGTGACGTCCAGGTCCATGTAGGCGCGCATGTACGCGACGAACAACGGGTCATTCATGGTCTCGTGAACGAACCGATACCCCTTGAGAAACCCCAGGTAAGTCAGGGCCAGGTGGCTGCCGTTGAGCAGGCCGATCTTCATTTCTTCATAGGGCGTGACGTCATCGGTGAACTGCACGCCGACTTTTTCCCAGGCCGGGCGGCCGTTGACGAAGCGGTCTTCCAGCACCCATTGCACAAACGGCTCGCACACCACCGGCCAGGCATCGTCGATGCCGTGCTCATCGTGCAATTGCAGGCGATGCGCGGTACTGGTCATCGGCGTGATGCGGTCGACCATGGCGTTCGGGAACGTCACGTTGGCCTGGATCCAGTCATGCAGTTCGGCGTCGTGCCGGGCGGCGAAGGCCAGCAGGGCCTTGCGCGTGACGGCGCCGTTGTGCGGCAGGTTATCGCAGGACATCACGGTAAATGCCGGCGTGCCGGCGGCGCGACGTTGGGTCAGTGCGGCGCAGATAAAGCCGAACACGGTTTTCGGCGCCTGCGGGTGTGCCAGGTCGTGCTGGATCTGCGGCAGGTGGGCCATGAACTCGCCGTTGCTGTCGTCGATGCAGTAGCCGCCTTCGGTGATGGTCAGCGAGACGATGCGGATGTGCGGGCTGACCAGTTTGTCGATCAGCCCCTGGGCGCCGTCCTCGGCCAGCAGCATGTCGCTGATCGAGCCGATTACGCGCACTTCGGTGTCGTCGCTGTCGCCCAGTTCATACAGGGTGAACAGGTAGTCCTGGCCGGCCAGGTCGTCGCGGGCCTTGCGGTCCTCGCTGCGCAGGCCGATGCCGCAAATGCTCCAGTCCAGGCCCTCGCCGGTATTCATCAGCGCATCGGTGTAATACGCCTGGTGCGCGCGGTGGAAACCGCCGACGCCGATATGGGCGATGCCCTGGCGGGTATCGGCAATGGCGTAGGTCGGGATTTTCACTTCCGGCGCCAATTGGGTGAGGTTGTGTTTATTCAGTTTCATCATAACTCTCGCGAAATCAGGCGGCGGCGCGCAGTGGTCGGGTGACGGCCACGCCGTCGGTGTCGAACAGGTGGCAGTGCGCCGGGTCCAGGTGCAGGTGCAGCGTCTCGCCATACTGGCTGGCCATGTCGCCGCGAATCCGCATGGTCAGCGGCTCGCCGTTGGCGGTGATGACGTGGCAGAAGGTGTCGCTGCCCAGGCGCTCGCCGACGTCGGCGGTGACGGTCAGGCCGGCCTGGCCCGGCGCGGCGATCTCCAGGTGTTCCGGGCGAATGCCCAGGGTCACCGCGCTGCCCACGCTCAAGGTGGCGCCGCTCAGCGGCAGGCTGATCAAGCTGCCGGCGTCCAGTTGCACGTCGCAGCCCTGGCCCTCGACCCGCGTGACCTTGCCCTTGAGGAAGCCCATTTTCGGCGTGCCGAGAAAGCCCGCGACAAACAGGTTGGCCGGCTGGTGATACAGCTCCAGTGGCGAGCCGACCTGCTCGATGCGACCGCTGTTGAGCACCACCACTTTGTCGGCCAGGGTCATGGCTTCGACCTGGTCGTGGGTCACATAGATCATGGTCGCTTGCAGCTCTTTATGCAGGCGCGCCAGTTCCAGGCGCATCTGCACGCGCAGCGCAGCGTCGAGGTTGGACAGCGGTTCGTCGAACAGGAAGATCTTCGGGTTGCGCACAATCGCTCGGCCGATCGCCACGCGCTGGCGTTGGCCGCCGGACAGCTGCTTGGGCTTGCGCTCCAGCAGTGGGCCCAGTTCGAGGATGCGCGCCGCTTCGCTGACTTTGCTCTCCACCAGCTTTTTGTCGACGCCGGCCAGGTCGAGGGCAAACGACATGTTCTTGCGCACGCTCATGTGCGGGTACAGCGCGTAGGTCTGGAACACCATCGCCAGGTCGCGCTTGGCCGGGGTGACTTCGGTGATGTCGCGGCCATCGAGCTCAATGGTGCCTTCGCTGACTTCTTCCAGGCCGGCGATCAGCCGCAGCAGCGTGGATTTACCGCAACCCGACGGGCCGACGAAGACCACGAACTCCTTGTCGTTCACTTCCAGGTCGATGCCCTTGATGATGGAAAAGCCTTCGAAGCCTTTTTGCAGATTCTTGATTTTCAGGTTGGCCATGGGATGGGCCTCCGCTTCTGAATTCGTTTTTGTTAGAGAGAAGCCGTTATTTCACGGCGCCGAAGGACAACCCGCGCACCAGCTGTTTCTGGCTGATCCAGCCAAAAATCAGGATCGGCGCGCAGGCCAGGGTCGACACGGCCGACAATTTGGCCCAGAACAAGCCTTCGGGGCTGGAGTAGGAGGCGATCAGCGCGGTCAGCGGCGCGGCAGTCGACGAGGTCAGGTTCAGCGACCAGAACGCCTCGTTCCAGCACAGGATCAGCGACAGCAGCACCGTGGACGCCAGCCCGCCCTTGGCGATCGGCAGCAGCACGCGGACCATCTCCTGCCACAGGGTGGCGCCATCCAGGCGGGCGGCTTCGAGGATGTCTTTGGGGATGTCCTTGAAGTAGGTGTAAACCATCCACACCACGATCGGCAGGTTGATCAGGGTGTAGATGATGATCAGCGCGATACGCGTATCCAGCAGGCCAAAGCTCTTGGCCAGCAGGTAGATCGGCATCAATACGCCCACCGGTGGCAGCATCTTGGTCGACAGCATCCACAGCAGGGTGCCCTTGGTGCGTTGGGTCTCGTAGAACGCCATGGAGTAGGCCGCCGGCACCGAGATCAGCAGGCACAAGGCGGTGGCGCTGAACGAAATCAGCACCGAGTTCCACGCGTAGCTGAAGTAGTTGCTGCGTTCGTTGATGTGCAGGTAGTTCTCCAGCGTCGGCGTGAAGATGAACTGCGGCGGCGTGGCGAACGCGTCGATCTCGGTCTTGAAGCTGGTCAGCACCATCCAGAAGATCGGGAAGAAGATCAGGATCGCGATGGCCCAGGCCAGGGTGCCGAGCAGCAGGCTTTGCAGGCGGCGGGATTGTTGAAGCGTCATGGCGCGGCCCTCAAGGCTTGTCAGTCAGGTTTTTGCCGATCATCCGCACCAGGATGATCGCCGCGATGTTGGCGATGACCACGGCAATCAAGCCGCCGGCCGAGGCCATGCCCACATCGAACTGCACCAGCGCCTGGTTGTAGATCAGGTAGGCGAGGTTGGTCGAGGCGTAGCCGGGGCCGCCGTTGGTGGTGGTGAAGATTTCGGCGAATACCGAGAGCAGGAAGATCGTTTCGATCATCACCACCACGGCAATCGGGCGCGCCAGGTGCGGCAGGGTCAGGTGCCAGAAGATCGCGATGGCGCCGGCACCGTCCAGGCGTGCGGCTTCCTTTTGTTCCTGGTCGAGGGACTGCATGGCGGTCATCAGCAGCAGGATCGCGAAGGGCAGCCATTGCCACGAGACGATGATGATGATCGACAGCAGTGGGTAATGCGCCAGCCAATCCACCGGCTGCGCGCCGAACAGCTTCCACACGGCGGCGAGAATCCCCGACACCGGGTGGAAAATCAGGTTCTTCCAGATCAGCGCACCGACGGTGGGCATGATGAAGAACGGCGAGATCAACAACACCCGCACCAGGCCGCGGCCGAAGAACTCACTGGCCTCCAGCAGGGCGCTGATCAATACGCCGAACACCACGCTGATCAGCAGCACGCTGCCCACCAGCAACAGGGTATTGGTGGCGCCGGGCAGGAAGCCCGAATCGGTGATGAAGTAGGTGAAGTTCTCCAGCCCCACGAACTGGTTTTCGCCGGGGTAGAGCAGGTTGTAGCGGATCAGCGAAAAGTACAGGGTCATGCCCAGCGGCACGATCATCCACAGTAGCAGCAAGGCTACCGAGGGGCTGACGAGAAACCAGCCGGGGTTTGCCAGGCGGCTTTTGCGTGTTGTATTCATGGTGATCAAGACCGATTAGAGGCAGGTGCGCAAAACTCCTGTAGGAGCGAGCTTGCTCGCGAAGGTATTTCAGGCGCATGTCGGCGTCGGATGTACCTTTTTCGCGAGCAAGCTCGCTCCTACAGAATCGGGGGTTACTTGGGATAACCGGCCCGCTTCATTTCACGCTCGGTGGTGGTCTGCGCGGCGCTCAAGGCTTGATCCACGGTTTGCTGACCGGTCAGCGCACCCGAGAAGAACTTGCCGACCTGGGTACCGATCGCCTGGAACTCAGGAATGGTCACCAGTTGGATACCGATATACGGCACTGGCTTGAGCGTCGGTTGGGTCGGGTCGGCGACTTTCAGCGATTCCAGGGTGACCTTGGCGAACGGCGCGGCCTGCATGTACGCGTCGCTGTAGGTCGACTTGCGCGTCCCTGGTGGGACGTTGGCGATGCCGTCGGTCTTGGCAACCAGGGCGCCGTATTCCTTGGAAGTCGCCCAACTGGTGAACAGCTTGGCGGCGTCCTTGGCTTTGGAGCTGGTCGGGATCGCCAGGCTCCAGGAGTACAGCCACGAGGTGCCTTTGTCGGTCTTCTCGTGGGGCGCGAAGGTGAAGCCGACATGGTCCGCCACCTTGCTTTGGGTCTTGTCGGTGACGAACGAGCCGGCCACGCTGGCGTCGACCCAGATCGCGCACTTGCCGCTGTTGAACAGCGCGAGGTTTTCGTTGAAACCGTTGCTCGAAGCGCCCGGCGGGCCGGATTTCTTCATGTTGTCGACGTAGAAGTTCAGCGCGTCCTTCCATTCGGGGCCATTGAATTCAGGCTGCCATTTTTCGTCGAACCAGCGCGCGCCATAGCCGTTGGCCAGGGTGGTGATCAGCGCCATGTTTTCACCCCAACCGGCTTTGCCGCGCAGGCACAGGCCGTATTGCTCTTTGGTTTTGTCGGTGAGTTTTGCTGCGTATTCGCCGATCTGCGTCCAGGTCGGGTGCTCGGGCATGCTCAGCCCGGCGTCCTTGAACAGGTCGGTGCGGTAATAGGTGATCGAACTTTCGGCATAGAACGGTAGGGCGTACAGCGAACCCTTGACGGACAAACCGTCACGCACAGAAGGGAACACATCGTCGAGGTCGTAGGACGCCGGTAGGTCCTTCATCGGTTCCAGCCAGCCCTTGGCGCCCCAGAGTGCGGCTTCGTACATGCCGATGGTCAACACGTCGAACTGCCCGCCCTGGGTGGCGATGTCGGTGGTCAAGCGTTGGCGCAGGACGTTTTCTTCGAGCACCACCCAATTCAACTTGATGTCCGGGTGCTCGGCCTCGAAGGTCTTCGAGAGCTTTTGCATGCGGATCATGTCGCTGTTGTTGACGGTGGCAATGGTCAGGGTTTGCGCGCCAAGGCTGACGGCGCTGAGGGTCATGCATGCCGTCATGCAAGAACAGGCAAGCAGTGTTTTTGCTGTGAACTTCATCGCGCACTCCTTTTCTGCGCCCAGGGGCTGCAGAAGGACAGTTATTGTTGTTGTGTCTTCCCACGCGGAGCCAGGAAGAGTGTGCGTTGATTACAGCCCTCAAATGGGGGGTGTGACAAATCCTTGGGCGCACTGGGACTGATACTTTTTTGTACTCGCTCACCAAAAGCCGAAACGATTAAGCCAGGTTCTGTTCGGTGAGCCGCTGCACCGCCAGGCGCCGGTAGTGGGAAGGCGTCATGCCTTTAAGTTGCTGGAAGCGGCGATTGAAGTTGGAAATGTTGTTGAACCCCGACTCGAAGCACACATCGGTGACGGCTTTGTCGCCATCGGCCAGCAGTTCGCAGGACTTGCTGATGCGCAGGCGATTGACGAATTCGATAAACGTGCGCCCGGTGGCCTGCTTGAACACCCGCGAGAAATACGTCGGTTTCATCCCCAGGTAATCGGCCACTTCCTCCAGTGACAACTCCCGTGCGTAATGCGCAAAGATGTAGTCCACCGCCCGGTTGGTGCGGTCGATGCTGTGTTCGTCGGCCAGTTGCGGCGTGGTCACGCCGGACAGCAGTTGGTAATCCTCACACGCGCTCAACACGTCCAGCAGGATAAAGAAGTGCCCCAGGCGCGCCATGCCCTGGGCGTCCTCGATGCGTTGCATGAGCGTCATGGCCTGGGCGATGGTCTTCTTGCAGCGAAACTCGATGCCGGACTGCGCCCGCTCCAGTAGCGGCGCGAGGGTCTTGAGCTCAGTAAAAATGTGACTGCCGTTCTCAAGCAGCTCATCGGTGAAATTCACCAGCATGTCGCGCTTGGGCACCACTTCGTCTTCCTCGACCTGGCTGATCCAGTTGTGAGGCAGGTTGGGGCCGGTAAGGAACAGGCTTTCCGGGTAGAAGTTGCCGATGTAGTCGCCGATGAACACCTTGCCGGAACTGGCGACGATCAGGTGCAACTCGTATTCCTTATGGAAATGCCAGCGCACCAACGGGCAAGGGAAACCGTGCTGGCGATAGATGATGGACAGACCGTTGTGATCGTCCATCAGCTCGTAGGAAGGGTCGGTGATTCGCGTTGCTCGGGTCATGCTGCCGTCGCTTTATTGTGGTTGTGCTTCGCAATAATGCCCCCTTGTGTGCTGTCGCTGCCAGCGGCAAGTTGGTTGGAGCATCCCTGAAGGCCGTTTTGGGTTATCGGCGACTTAATATATTTCACTGGCCTGTGCTATTAACAAAAGCGTTTACGAGCAGGCGTCGTGCTAATCGAGAGGGCATGGTCGCTAGGAGCAAAGAAGCGTTTTATCTGAAACAGAACACGAACAAGGAGTTGGTTATGATTCGTGATGCACTGCCCAAGGACGCGAAGAGCATTGCTGATGTTCATGTCAGTAGCTGGCAACACGCTTATGCGAATCTGATGCCGGCTGATTTTTTGGCCTCGCTGACTGCGACATTGCCAAAAAGGGAGGCTTATTGGGCTCAGGCAATCGAAAGCAAAGACTCTGACGTTTTAGTTTCAGAGGTGGATGGAAACGTTGTCGGTTGGATTTCAGTGGGCCGTTGCCGTGATGAAGACAAGCCCGCAGCGGAGTCGGGAGAGGTCATGGCTATCTATATTTTGGCAGCGTATTGGGGTAAAGGAATCGGTGCCAAATTGTGGGAGTCAGGTTTAAACCGTTTGTTTGATCAAGGTTATAAAAATATTACCTTATGGGTTTTATCTGCAAACGAAAGAGCTGTTCGCTTTTATCAGGGGCTCGGCGGAAGAGAAGAGCCTGGCAGCCGTCGCACGCTGGTCCGTGGTGGCGTGTCGCTGGATGAGGTGAGGTATGTTTGGGGACGTTAAGGTTTAGGGCTGCCCCGAGTGACGTGCCGCGCAGCGGCGGCACGTCGAAGTTACGATATTCACGCTTCCTGATGCGCTAAAGGTTACGGTTTTTTGCCTCGATCCACTGCGACATGTATTGCGTACTTTTGTGGGCATGGTGGCGCAGCATGCCGCCGGTGAAATTATTTCGGCGGTGGGCGGCGAGGTCGTTGCGGCACTGCTCCAGGCATTCCACCAACGCGGGGCCGTGGATGTTTTGGTCATACCGGCGGGCCAGGAGTTGGCGCCCGTGCTCCTGGGCCTGGGTCCAGCGTTCGCGGTCTTGGTAAAGGCTCACGGCGGCATCGGCCAACGCCATGGCGCTGTGGGCGATTGCCCCCGGCCACGGTTGCTCGTCGCCCATGGCTTCGGCGCCGACCGGTGTGGTGATATTCGGCGTGCCGCAGAGCATGGCATCCACCAGCTTGCCCTTGATCCCCGCACCGAAGCGCAACGGCGCCAGGCAGATGCGCGCCGCTGTCATCACTTGCAGGGCATCCTCGGCCCAGTTCATCACATGAAACCCTTGGGCCGCGTTGTGCAGGGCCGTCGCCTTGGGCGGGGTGTAGGCACCATAGATATGCAGTTGGGCGCCTGGCAGTTGCTGGCGGATCAACGGCCACACACTGTTCTTCATCCAGAGCACGGCATCCCAGTTCGGCGCGTGACGGAAGTTGCCGATGCTGAGGAAGTGCGCGCGCTCGTCAAAGGGGGCGAATGCTTCGGTTGGCGGCTCGAGCATCAATGGGCACCAGTGGAGCAGGGCGGCGGGCACCTTGAAGTGCTCGGTGAGCAGGCGGATTTCCACGTCGGAGATCATCAGGCTGATGTCGCAGCGATAGATGGCCGCGATCTCGCGCTTGGCCAGGTCAGTGTCGGCCATGCGCTGGAACTCGTCTTCCAGGCCCGGTGCGAACAAGGCGCTGAAGTCATCGTTGCCCGGTTGCGCCTTGAGGTCGTCCTTGAGCCGCTGCTGGCGTGCGTCGCGCAGGCTTTGCAGGTCGGAGGTTTCCAGCACCCGCAACGCTGCGGGGCAGTGCTTCTCGACGCGCCAGCCGAACTGTTCTTCCATCATGAAGCGGTCGAACAGCACGATGTCCGGGGCCAGTTCGCGGATAAAGTCGTCGAAACTGCTGTTATTGAGTTCGATGGCGCACTCGGTGATACCGAGTGCCGGCAGGTCGGCTTTGTGCTCGCCGATGGTCGCTGGGCTGCTGAAGGTAATATCCCAACCTTGTGTAAGAAAAGTTTCGAGAATCTGCATCATATGCCCGCCGGCGGCCGAGGAGCGCGGTTCCGGCCAGACATAACCAATGACCAGGACTTTGGTGGCGGGCTGATTCATCAACAACAGATTCCTTGAGCGGGGACGAAAACCGCGCAATTAAACCACAACCGCCCGCGTGCCCGGCGAGACATGACAATTTGTGTCTGGCGGTAGGTCGCCACGGCACTTTGTGGTTAACTTCCGCCTCTCGAATTCGTTTAACCAAACCCAGCATAAGGATTCCGTTCATGGCTCAAGTCACCCTTCGTGGTAACCCCGTCCAAGTTGAAGGCGAACTGCCGCAAACCGGCTCCAAAGCGCCAGACTTCACCCTGACCGCCGGCGATCTGTCGGACGTGACCCTGGCCACCTTTGCCGGCAAGCGTAAAGTGTTGAACATCTTCCCAAGCGTCGACACCCCGACCTGTGCCACGTCGGTACGCACGTTCAACGCCCAGGCCGACAAAGTGGCCAACACCGTGGTGCTGTGCATCTCCTCCGACCTGCCGTTTGCCCAGAAGCGTTTTTGCGGCACCGAAGGCCTGGACAACGTGCAGAGCCTGTCGGACTTCCGCAACGCTGATTTCGCCGTTGACTACGGCGTTTCGATTGCTGACGGCCCGCTCCGGGCTCTGACCGCCCGTGCCGTCGTTGTGCTGGATGAAAACGACAATGTGCTGCACAGCGAACTGGTCCCTGAAATCGGCCAAGAGCCAAACTACGAAGCAGCCCTGGCTGTTTTGAAGTAACTGTTTCTGCGCATTACTGTCGTTATGCAGTAACACTGCGCGGTACATAATTGCGGCCTGGCCTAGTCCAGGCCGTTTTTATTTGCTGGTCAGATGTTTAGCGAAATAGCCGGTGGACTAAGCTCAAAAGTTAAAAGTTGTAAGCCCAAGGTAAATAGCCGGTAAAGGCGCTTTTCTTAACGCGCCCCAGTGCTTATCTTTCAGCCTCCCAAAGAAGAAGCCCTCGCGCCCAATGGTTGATCACTCCATGCAATCCTCCCCCCGCAACTCCCGTCGCTGGCTGTTCGGCCTGCTCGTGCTGCTGGTTATCGCCGGCCTGTGCTGGAAATTCTGGCCCACCGGCGCGCCCCATCCAGAAGCGCCAGCCGGCCGCACCGGTAAAACGGGCATGGCGCGCCCTGGTTTCGGCGGCTCCACCGGCCCGGTGCCGGTGCGCGTGGCGCCGGCGGTGCTGGGGGAGTTCCCGGTGTACTACAAGGCACTGGGGACGGTCACCGCGCTCAACACTATTAATGTACGCAGTCGGGTGGGCGGCGAGTTGGTGAAGATCGCCTTTGAAGAAGGGCAGATGGTCAAGGCCGGCGACTTGCTGGCGGAAATCGACCCGCGCAGTTACCAGAACGCCTTGCTCCAGGCCCAGGGCACGCTGATGCAGAACCAGGCCCAATTGAAAAACGCCCAGGTCGATGTCGAGCGTTATCGCGGCTTGTATGCCCAGGACAGTATCGCCAAGCAAACCCTGGACACCGCCGAAGCGCTGGTCCTGCAATACCAGGGCACGGTCAAGACCAACCAGGGCGCGGTCGACGACGCCAAGCTCAACCTCGAATTCACCAAGATCCGCGCGCCGATCACCGGGCGCGTCGGCCTGCGTCAGCTCGACGTCGGTAACCTGGTGGCCGCCAACGACACCACGGCGCTGGCGGTGATCACTCAGACCCAGCCGATCAGCGTGGCCTTCACTCTGCCGGAGAACAGCCTGGAAACCGTGCTCGCCCGTTACCACGCCGGCAACAAGCTGCCGGTGGAAGCCTGGGACCGCGGCGACGCCAAGCGCCAAGCCACCGGCGTGCTGCAGAGCCTGGATAACCAGATCGACGTCACCACCGGCACCTTGAAGTTCAAGGCGCGCTTCGATAACAAAGACCAGGCGCTGTTCCCCAATCAGTTCGTCAACGTGCATCTGCTCGCCGACACCCTGCACAACGTCGTACTGGCACCGTCCGCCGCCATCCAGTTCGGCAACGCCGGCACCTTTGTCTACAAGCTCGACGGCGACAAGAAGGTCAAGGTCCAGCCCCTGGTGGTCGGCGATAGCGACGGCGACAATACCGTGATCAAGCAAGGCCTGGTCGCCGGCGATCGCGTGGTGCTGGAAGGCACCGACCGCCTGAAGGACGGCAGTGAAGTCGAAGTGGTCAACGACAGCAGCCAAGTCCCGACCACGCCGACCGAGCACCTGCAAGGCAAGCCCGCGGCCAAAGGGGAGACCGGCGCTGACGCCGGCAAGGCGCAAAAGGTCGGTTCATGAACCTGTCGCGGCTGTTTATCCTTCGCCCGGTCGCTACCACGCTGAGCATGCTGGCGATTGTCCTGGCAGGGATCATCTCGTACCGCTTGTTGCCGGTCTCGGCCTTGCCCCAGGTGGACTACCCGACCATCCGGGTGATGACCCTGTACCCCGGCGCCAGCCCGGATGTGATGACCAGCGCAGTCACCGCGCCCCTGGAGCGCCAGTTCGGGCAAATGCCCGGCTTGACCCAGATGGCCTCCACCAGCTCCGGCGGGGCCTCAGTGCTGACCCTGCGCTTCAACCTCGATATCAATATGGATGTCGCCGAGCAACAGGTGCAGGCCGCGATCAACGCCGCGACCAACCTGCTGCCCAAGGACTTGCCGGCGCCGCCGGTGTACAACAAGGTCAACCCGGCGGATACCCCGGTGCTGACCCTGGCGATTACCTCCAAGACCATGCTGCTGCCCAAGCTCAATGACCTGGTCGACACACGCATGGCGCAAAAGATCGCGCAGATCAGCGGCGTCGGCATGGTCAGCATTGCCGGTGGCCAGCGCCAGGCCGTGCGTATCAAGGTCAACCCCGAGGCCCTGGCGGCCAACGGCTTGAACCTGTCGGATGTACGCACGCTGATTACCGCGTCCAACGTCAACCAGCCCAAGGGCAACTTCGACGGGCCGACCCGCGTGTCGATGCTCGACGCCAACGACCAACTGGTGTCGCCGCAGCAATACGCCGAACTGATCCTGGCCTACAAAAATGGCGCGCCGCTGCGTCTGAAGGACGTCGCGCAGATCGTCGACGGCGCCGAAAACGAACGCCTCGCCGCCTGGGCCAACGAAAACCAGGCCGTGCTGCTGAATATCCAGCGCCAGCCCGGTGCCAACGTGATCGAGGTAGTCGACCGTATCAAGGCCCTGCTGCCGAGCATCACCGATAATCTGCCGGCCGGCCTGGATGTGACGGTGCTGACCGACCGTACCCAGACCATCCGCGCCTCGGTCACCGACGTGCAGCACGAATTGCTGATCGCGATTGCCCTGGTGGTGATGGTGACCTTCCTGTTCCTGCGCCGCGTCAGCGCGACGATCATCCCGTCGATCGCTGTGCCACTGTCACTGGTGGGCACCTTTGGCGTGATGTACCTGGCGGGTTTCTCGATCAACAACCTGACGCTGATGGCCCTGACCATCGCCACTGGCTTCGTGGTCGACGATGCGATCGTGATGCTGGAGAACATCTCGCGTTATATCGAGGAAGGTGAAACCCCGCTGGCCGCCGCGCTCAAGGGCGCCAAACAGATCGGCTTCACCCTGATTTCCCTGACCCTGTCGCTGATCGCCGTATTGATTCCGTTGCTGTTCATGGGCGATGTGGTCGGGCGGCTGTTCCGCGAGTTCGCCATCACCCTGGCGGTGGCGATCCTGATTTCCCTGGTGGTGTCCCTGACCCTGACGCCGATGATGTGCGCGCGCCTGCTCAAGCGTGAGCCCGAGGAAGCAGAACAGAGCCGTTTCTACAAGGCCAGCGGCGCCTGGATCGATTGGTTGATCGCGGCCTACGGGCGCAAGTTGCAGTGGGTGCTCAAGCACCAGCCGCTGACGTTGCTGGTGGCCATCGCCACCCTGGGCCTCACCGTGGTGCTGTACCTGGTGGTGCCCAAGGGCTTTTTCCCGGTGCAGGACACCGGGGTGATCCAGGGCATTTCCGAAGCGCCGCAGTCGATTTCCTTCGCGGCCATGAGCCAGCGCCAGCAGGAGTTGGCGAAGATCATCCTGGCCGACCCGGCGGTGGAAAGCCTGTCGTCCTACATCGGTGTGGATGGCGACAACGCTACCCTCAACAGCGGTCGCTTGCTGATCAACCTCAAGGCCCATGGGCAGCGGAACTTGAGCGCGGCCCAGGTGATCACCCGCCTGCAGCCGCAAATCGACAAACTGGTGGGCATCCGCCTGTACATGCAGCCGGTGCAGGATCTGACCATCGAAGACCGCGTCAGCCGCACCCAGTACCAGTTCAGCATGTCGTCACCCGATGCCGAACTGCTGGCGTTGTGGAGTGAAAAGCTGGTCCATGCCTTGAGCCAGTTGCCGCAGCTCACCGACGTCGCCAGCGACCTGCAGGACAAGGGCCTGCAGGTGTACCTGGTGATCGACCGCGATGCGGCCTCGCGCCTGGGCGTCAACGTGTCGACCATCACCGATGCGCTGTACGACGCCTTCGGTCAGCGGCAGATTTCCACCATCTACACCCAGGCCAGCCAATACCGCGTGGTGTTGCAGGCCCAGTCGGGCGAGACCCTGGGGCCGGATGCGCTAAACCAGATCCACGTCAAGACCACCGACGGCGGCCAGGTGCGGCTGTCGAGCCTGGCCCATGTGGAACAGCGCCAGGCGCAGTTGGCGATTGCGCATATCGGCCAGTTCCCGGCGGTGATGATGTCGTTCAACCTGGCCCCTGGCGTCGCACTGGGCAAGGGCGTGGAGTTGATCAACCAGACCCAGAAAGATATCGGCATGCCGGTCGGCGTGCAGACCCAGTTCCAGGGCGCGGCCCAGGCGTTCGAAGCCTCGCTGTCGAGCACCTTGCTGCTGATCCTGGCGGCGGTGGTCACCATGTACATCGTGCTCGGCGTGCTCTACGAGAGCTACATCCACCCGGTCACCATCCTCTCGACCCTGCCTTCGGCGGCGGTGGGGGCGTTGCTGGCGTTGCTGCTCAGCGGCAATGACCTGGGCATGATCGCGATCATCGGCATCATTTTGCTGATCGGTATCGTCAAGAAGAACGCGATCATGATGATCGACTTCGCCCTCGACGCCGAACGCAACCAGGGCCTTGACCCGCAGACCGCGATCTATCAGGCGGCGCTGTTGCGCTTCCGGCCGATCCTGATGACCACCCTGGCCGCGCTGTTCGGTGCGGTGCCATTGATGCTGGCCACCGGTTCCGGTGCGGAGCTGCGTCAACCCCTGGGCCTGGTGATGGTCGGCGGTTTGCTGGTGAGCCAGGTATTGACCTTGTTCACCACGCCGGTGATCTACCTGTACTTCGATCGCCTGGGGCGGCGCTGGCGCAAAGAGCCGCAACGCCTGGAGCCGGTTGAGTCATGAACCTGTCCGGACCTTTCATTCGCCGCCCGGTCGCGACCATGCTGTTGAGCCTGGCGATCATGTTGCTGGGCGGTGTCAGCTTCAATCTGCTGCCGGTGTCGCCGCTGCCGCAGATCGACTTCCCGGTGATCGTGGTGTCGGCCAGCCTGCCCGGCGCCAGCCCCGAGGTGATGGCGTCCACTGTGGCCACGCCGCTGGAGCGCTCGTTCGGCGCGATTGCCGGTATTACCACCATGAGCAGTTCGTCGAGCCAGGGTTCGACCCGGGTGATCCTGGCGTTCGATTCCGACCGTGATATCAACGGCGCGGCGCGGGAAGTGCAGGCGGCGATCAACGCTTCGCGCAACCTGCTGCCCAGCGGTATGCGCAGCATGCCGACCTACAAGAAGATCAACCCGTCGCAGGCGCCGATCATGGTGCTGTCGCTGACCTCGGACGTATTGCAGAAGGGCCAGCTGTACGACCTGGCGTCGACCATCCTGTCGCAAAGCCTGTCCCAGGTGCCGGGCGTGGGTGAAGTGCAGATCGGCGGCAGTTCCCTGCCGGCGGTGCGGATCGAACTCGAACCCAAGGCCCTCGACCAGTACGGCGTGGCCCTCGACGATGTGCGCAACACCATCGCCAACGCCAACCAGCGTCGGCCCAAGGGTTCCCTGGAAGACGCCGAGCGCAACTGGCAGATCCAGGCCAACGACCAGCTGGAAAAAGCCAAGGACTATGAACCGCTGCTGATCCGCTACCAGAACGGCGCGGCCCTGCGCCTGGGCGATGTGGCGAAGATCAGCGACGGTGTGGAAGACCGCTACAACAGCGGCTTCTTCAACAACGACTCGGCCGTGCTGCTGGTGATCAACCGCCAGTCCGGTGCCAACATCATCGAGACCGTCCGGCAGATCAAGGCGCAGTTGCCGGCATTGCAGGCGGTGCTGCCGTCCAGCGTCAAGCTGAGCCTGGCGATGGATCGCTCGCCGGTGATCACCGCCACCCTGCACGAGGCCGAGATGACCTTGCTGATTGCCGTAGGGCTGGTGATCCTGGTGGTCTACCTGTTCCTCGGTAACTTCCGTGCGTCGCTGATTCCAACCCTGGCGGTGCCGGTGTCGCTGGTCGGCACCTTCGCGGTGATGTATCTGTTCGGTTTCTCGCTGAACAACTTCTCGCTGATGGCGCTGATCCTCGCCACCGGCCTGGTGGTGGACGATGCCATCGTGGTGCTGGAGAACATTTCCCGGCATATCGACGAGGGCGTGCCGCCGATGAAGGCGGCGTACCTGGGCGCCAAGGAAGTTGGCTTTACCTTGCTGTCGATGAACGTGTCGCTGGTGGCGGTGTTCCTGTCCATCCTGTTCATGGGCGGGATCGTCACCAGCCTGTTCCGTGAGTTTTCCATCACCTTGTCGGCGGCGATCATCGTGTCGCTGGTGGTCTCGCTGACCCTCACGCCGATGCTCTGCGCGCGTTGGCTCAAGCCTCATATCAAAGGCCAACTGACCGGTTTGCAGCGTTGGAGCCAGAAGGTCAACGACCGCATGGTCTCGGCCTACGCCACCAGCCTGGACTGGGTGCTGCGCCATCGGCGCCTGACCTTGCTCAGCTTGCTGATCACGGTGGGGGTGAATATCGCGCTGTATGTGGTGGTGCCGAAAACCTTCATGCCCCAGCAGGACACCGGGCAATTGATCGGCTTTGTGCGCGGCGACGATGGGCTGTCGTTCAGCGTGATGCAGCCGAAGATGGAGATTTTCCGCAAGGCCGTGTTACAAGACCCCGCAGTGCTCAGCGTGGCCGGTTTCATCGGCGGCAACAGCGGCACCAACAACGCGGTGATGCTGGTTCGACTCAAGCCCATCAGCGAGCGCAAGGTCTCCGCCCAGGCGGTGATCGAGCGTCTGCGCAAGAACGTGCCCCTGGTGCCGGGCGGGCGGCTGTTCCTGATGGCTGACCAGGACCTGCAATTCGGTGGCGGGCGTGACCAGACCAGTGCGCAGTATTCCTACATCCTGCAAAGCGGTGATCTGTCTGCACTGCGCCTGTGGTACCCGAAGGTCGTGGCCGCACTGCGTGCGTTGCCCGAACTCACCGCCATCGACGCCCGCGAAGGCCGGGGCGCGGCCCAGGTGACGCTGGTCGTCGACCGCGACCAGGCCAAGCGCCTGGGTATCGACATGAACATGGTCACCGCGGTGCTGAACAACGCCTACAGCCAGCGGCAGATCTCCACGATCTATGACAGCCTCAACCAGTATCAGGTGGTGATGGAGGTCAACCCGAAATACGCCCAGGACCCGATCACCCTGAACCAGATGCAGGTGATCACCTCCACAGGCGCGCGGGTGCCGTTGTCGACCATTGCCCATTATGAGAACAGCCTGGCGGACGACCGGGTCAGCCACGAAGGCCAGTTCGCCTCGGAAAACATCGCCTTCGACATAGCGCCCGGCGTGACGGTGGAGCAGGGCACTGCGGCCATCGAGCGGGCGATTGCCAAGGTGGGCTTGCCGGAGGACGTCATCGCCAAGATGGCCGGCACCGCCGATGCCTTTGCGGCGACCCAGAAGGGCCAGCCGTTCATGATTCTCGGCGCGCTGGTGGCGGTGTACCTGGTGTTGGGTATTCTGTATGAAAGTTATATCCACCCGCTGACGATCCTCTCGACCTTGCCGTCGGCCGGCGTCGGAGCCTTGCTCTCCATCTACCTGCTGGGCGGCGAGTTCAGCCTGATCTCCTTGCTCGGCTTGTTCCTGTTGATCGGGGTGGTGAAGAAAAACGCGATCCTGATGATCGACCTGGCGCTGCAACTGGAGCGCAATGATGGCCTGAGCCCGCTGGATTCGATTCGCAGCGCCTGCCTGTTGCGCCTGCGGCCGATCCTGATGACCACGCTGGCGGCGATCCTCGGTGCCTTGCCGTTGTTGCTCGGCAGGGCCGAAGGCGCGGAAATGCGCCAGCCCCTGGGCCTGACCATTATCGGCGGGCTGGTCTTCAGCCAGATCCTGACCCTTTACACCACCCCGGTGGTTTACCTTTATCTCGACCGCGCGCGCCATCGTTTCAACGCTTGGCGCGGCGTGCGTACCGATGCTGCCCTGGACACTGCGCTATGACCGATTCAATTTTCGCCACATTGGCCATGCCCCGTGGTTCCCGCATCGCCAGCCTGGTGCTCTGCGGGGTGTTGCTCAGCGCTTGCGCCGTCGGCCCCGACTACACGCGCCCGGAGGTCATCGAGCCGGCGCAGTTCAAGCAAGCCCAGGGCTGGCGCCAGGCTACGCCGAGCGATGCGCTGGCCCGTGGCGCCTGGTGGGAGCTGTACGGCGACCGTCAACTCAATGACCTCGTGGTCCGGCTGAACAACGCCAACCAGACCGTCGCCCAGGCCGAAGCGCGCTTCCGCCAGGCCCAGGCGCTGGTGCGCAGTTCCCGTGGGGCGTTTTACCCGACGGTGGACCTGAGCGTCGGGAAAACCCGCGCCAGCCAGGGCACCGGCAGCAGCAACGCCAGCCTCAGCAGTTCCAGCAGCGGCATCCGCGACACCCTCAACGCGCAGTTGGGCGTGAGCTGGGAAGCCGATATCTGGGGCAAGTTGCGCCGGGGCCTGGAAGCCAACGAAGCCAGCGCCGAAGCCAGCTCGGCGGACCTGGCCGCGATGCGCTTGAGCCAGCAGTCGGAGTTGGTGCAAAGCTACCTGCAACTGCGCGTCATGGATGAGCAAACCCGGTTGCTGCAAGCCACGCTGGACACCTACCAGCGCTCCCTGCAAATGACCGAAAACCAATACCGCGCCGGCGTCTCCGGCAAGGAAGCCGTGGCCCAGGCGCAAACCCAGCTCAAGTCCACCCAGGCCAGCCTGATCGACCTGATCTGGCAGCGTGCCCAGCTGGAAAACGCCATCGCCGTGTTGATCGGCGAGGCGCCGGCCAACTTCAACCTGGCCGTGAGCAAGGACATTCCGGCCTTGCCGCAGATTCCGGTGAGCCTGCCGTCGCAATTGCTCGAACGGCGCCCGGACATCGCCTCGGCCGAACGCTCGGTGATCGCCGCCAACGCCAATATCGGCGTGGCCAAGGCCGCCTATTACCCGGACCTGAGCCTGAGCCTGGCTGGCGGTTATTCCAGCAGCACCTATTCAGACTGGATCAGCCTGCCGAACCGCTTCTGGTCGGTCGGGCCGAAACTGGCGATGACCCTGTTCGACGGCGGCCAGCGCTCGGCGGAAGTCGACCGCACCGTGGCCAGTTACGATGAAACCGTGGCCAAGTACCGCCAGACCGTGCTGGATGGTTTCCGTGAAGTGGAAAACTATATGGTCCAGCTCAAGGTGCTGGAAGACGAAGCCGTGGTCAGCAACGAAGCCCTGGAGGCCGCTCGCGAATCGCTGCGCCTGACCCAGAACCAATACAAAGCGGGGCTGATCGCTTACCTGGATGTGGTCACCGTGCAGGCAACGGCGCTGAGTAACGAACGCACCGTGCTGACCTTGCTGCAGACGCGATTGGTGGCCAGTGTGCAACTGATCGCCGCGTTGGGCGGTGGTTGGGATGGGCAGACTCAAGTGGCGGAAAAGGAGTGAAGTCCGGGCCTTTTTGAATGGGCAGATTGACCTCAAAATGCCGGTGCTGGTCCTATTATAATTAATCGCCTGTTCAATAATTATTCTCGCTACAATCCGCGGCTTTGCCACCCGGGGCGGGTGTTTACAACCCGTCGCTCTCGAGAAGTTCCATGCTCATCGGTAGTTATTCTCCCTCTCTGGTCGTGATCTCCCTGTTCGTCGCGGTGCTTGCTTCCTACACCGCGCTCGACCTCTCCGGTCGCATCGCCACGGCCAAGGGTCGCGCCATCTACTTGTGGATGCTGGGCGGGGCATTGGCCATGGGCGTGGGCGTGTGGTCCATGCACTTTATCGGCATGTTGGCGCTCAGGCTGCCGTTCGCCTTGGGTTTTGACCTGGACATTACCGCGTTGTCGCTGTTGATCGCGGTGTTGTCCTGCGGCTTTGCCTTGTGGCTGGTCAGCCAGCAGCGCCTGCCTATGTGGCAACTGGGGTTTGGCGCGCTGATCATGGGCGCCGGCATCAGCAGCATGCATTACACCGGCATGGCCGCGATGCGGATGCTGCCGGGCATCGATTACGACCCCGCGTTGTTTGGCGCCTCGTTGCTGATCGCGGTGGCTGCGTCTGGCGCGGCACTGTGGATCGCCTTCAATCTGCGGCGCAACACGCCTTATGTGCGTCTGGCGCGCGGTGGCGCCGCCGTGGTGATGGGCGTGGCCATCGTCGGCATGCACTACACCGGCATGGCGGCGGCGCGTTTTGCCGACGACAGTTTCTGCGGCGCCGCGCTGACCGGCTTGAGCGGCAAGGGCCTGGATAACCTGGTGTTGGTCACCAGCCTGGCCGTGCTGGTTATCGCGCTGCTCACGTCGTTGCTCGACGCGCGCCTGGAGGCGCGTACCGCGGTGCTGGCCGACTCGCTGACGTTGGCCAATCAGGAACTGACCCACCTGGCCCTGCACGACACCCTGACCGGCCTGCCCAATCGCACCCTGCTCGCCGACCGGATTCAGCAAGCCATGCAGGCGGTGAAAGAGCAGGGCGGTTGCCTGGCCCTGATGTTTATCGACCTGGACGGCTTCAAGCCGGTCAACGATGCCTTCGGCCATCACATGGGCGACCAGTTGTTGCGCGAAGTCAGCCAGCGCCTGCGTGAAGATCTGCGCAGCCAGGACACCCTGGCGCGCATCGGCGGTGATGAGTTTGTGCTGCTGGTGCAACTGACGCAGCCCAATGATGCCCTGGGCCTTGCCGAACGCCAGGTGGTGCTGATCAATCGCGCGTTCCAGGTGGCCGAACACGTGCTGAAAATTTCAGCCAGCGTCGGTATCGCGATGTTCCCGGGCAATGGCAGTACGCCCCAGGAACTGCTGATGAACGCCGACGCCGCGATGTACCACGCCAAGGGCATGGGCAAGAATGGCTACAGCTTCTTCGATGTGTCGATGAACTCTAACGCGCGCAAGCAACTGCAGTTGTTGCAGGACTTGCGCAACGCAGTCGAGCAGCAGCAGTTCCGCTTGTACTACCAGCCCAAGTTCGACGCCGTCAGCGGTGCCCCGATAGGCGCCGAAGCCTTGCTGCGCTGGGAGCATCCGCAAGAGGGCTTGTTGCTGCCGGCGGCCTTTATCGAGCTGGCGGAAAAGACCGGGCTGATCATTCCGATTGGCGAGTGGGTGCTCGACGAAGCCTGCCGTCAGATGCGCGTGTGGTACGCCCAGGGTTATGAAGACTGGCGAATCGCGGTGAACCTGTCGGCGTTGCAGTTTTGCCACGCCGGCCTGGTCAAGAGTGTCGCCGCCGCGTTGGATCGCCACCAGTTGCCGGCCAACAGCCTGACGCTGGAGATTACCGAAACCACCGCCATGAGCGATGCCGATGCAAGCATGACGGTGTTGCAGCAGCTGTCGGAAATGGGGGTCGATCTGTCCATTGATGACTTCGGCACCGGCTATTCCAGCCTGATGTACCTCAAGCGCCTGCCGGCCAACGAACTGAAGATCGACCGTGGCTTTGTGCGAGACCTGGAACATGACGGCGACGACGCCGCCATCGTCTCGGCCATCGTCGCCCTGGGCCAGGCCCTTGGGCTGCGGATTGTCGCCGAAGGGGTGGAAACCGATGTCCAGCAGAGCTTCCTCACCCGTCTGGGGTGCAACGCGTTGCAGGGCTATTTGCTCGGGCATCCGTTACCGGCGGATGGCTTCATGGCCGACATCCTGCGGGCACAAGCAGCGCTGGCGCCTGACAAGCAGCGTGCTTGACGGGTATTCTTGGGGCCAACTCTAAACATTTGGTTGATTCAGGAGAGCGTAGGCATGGACAAAGTCCTCATCATCACCGGGGGCGGTCGTGGGATTGGCGCCGCGACGGCATTGCTGGCGGCTCGCCAGGGCTATCGCATTTGCATCAACTTCCAGTCGGACGAAGAGGCCGCTCATCGCGTGCTCGACCAGGTCCGCGCGCTGGGTGCCCAGGCCATTGCGGTGCGCGCCGATGTGAGCATCGAGGATGAGGTGATCGCGCTGTTCCATCGTGTTGACAACGAGTTGGGGCGGGTGACGGCACTGGTCAACAATGCCGGCACCGTGGGGCATAAATCCCGTGTTGATGAAATGTCCGAGTTCCGCATTCTGAAGATCATGAAGACCAACGTGCTCGGCCCGATTCTGTGCGCCAAGCACGCGGTGCTGCGTATGTCGCCCCGGCATGGTGGGCAGGGCGGCAGCATCGTCAATGTGTCGTCGGTGGCGGCGCGCCTCGGTTCGCCGGGTGAATATGTCGACTACGCCGCCTCCAAGGGCGCGCTGGACAGCTTTACCATCGGGTTGGCGAAGGAAGTGGCGGGCGAGGGCATTCGTGTCAACGCGGTGCGCCCCGGCTATATCTACACCGACTTCCATGCCCTGAGCGGTGATCCGGACCGGGTCAGTAAGCTGGAGTCCGGGATTCCCATGGCCCGTGGCGGCCGGCCGGACGAGGTGGCGGAGGCGATTGTCTGGTTGTTGTCGGACAAGGCGTCCTATGCCACCGGGACGTTCGTCGACCTGGGCGGCGGGCGTTAAGCCCCCCCCGGCCATCAAGCCGGCAGATGGCGCAGCACTTCATAGCCGTTAAGCGAGAACGCCTTGAGCCGGCTGGCTTCGGAGTTATCCAGGGTGCTGTAGCCGTCGTTGAAGAACCCATCGATACGCCCGTTGCGGGCATGGCTGCCATTCAAGGTGCGGTCGTCAAGGTTGTCGAGAAACTGCAGCACTTTTTCCAGGTTGTAAGCCGCGTCAGCACGCGCATCCGGGTCTGCGTTGGATGGGGTCCAGTCACCGACCTGCTGCTTAAGATCATCAGCGATCGCGTAACTGTCGCGGCCTTGCAGGAAGTGCGTCATGACCGGGCTCTGGTCGATGATCTGCTGTGCCGAGCGCAGGTCGCCGGCCGGTCGGTCCAGCGGAGCATACATCTCGCGAACCTGCTTTTGTTCGACGGCACGCATGTAGTTGGGCGGGATGGGCAGGGGTGCAGGCCTTGGGGGGACAGAAACGCTCATAGGAAACCTCTGGTTCGAACCAGGAATAGTGAGTGTCCTGTGTGGTACGTGCGTCGATCTGGTTCCGCGTCAAAACGAGCGCACAATGCGTCCCAACGTCTCCATCGCTTTTTCCGATGCTTCCGACCACGGGCTGCCGTAGTTCAAGCGGATACAGTTCCTGAAACGCTGGGTCGCCGAAAAAATCGGCCCCGGCGCGATGCTGATGCCCTGGGCCAAGGCCATCTGGAACAACTTCAATGAGTCCGTCTGCTCCGGCAATTCCAGCCAGAGGAAATACCCACCGGCCGGCTGGCTGACCCGCGTCTGCGCCGGAAAATACCGGGCGATGGCCGCAAGCATGGCGCTTTGCTGTTCTTCCAGGGCGTAGCGCAATTTGCGCAAGTGCCGGTCATAGCCGCCATGTTGCAGGTAGTCGGCAATCGCCGCCTGGGCGGGCATCGACGGGCACAACGAGGTCATCAGCTTCAAACGCTCGACCTTCTGCGCATAGCGCCCGGCCGCCACCCAGCCAATGCGATAACCCGGTGCGAGGCTCTTGGCGAAGGAGCCGCAGTGCATCACCAGGCCCTCGGTGTCGAAGGCCTTGGCGGGTTTCGGTGCCTGTTGTCCGTAGTACAACTCTGCGTAGACGTCGTCCTCGATCAACGGCACCTGATGGCGGCGCAGCAGCTCCACCAATTCCTGTTTCTTCGCCTCCGGCAGCGTGGCGCCCATGGGGTTCTGGAAACTGGTCATGGTCCAACAGGCTTTGATCGGGTAGCGCTCCAGACTTTGCGCCAGGGCGTTGAGGTCGATGCCGTCACGCGGATGCACGGGGATTTCCACCGCTTTGAGTTTCAGGCGTTCGAGCACTTGCAGGCAGGCATAAAACGCCGGCGCTTCAATGGCCACCAGATCGCCCGGTTCGGTGACGGCCTGCAGGCACAGGTTCAGGGCTTCGAGGGCGCCGTTGGTGATCAGCAGCTCTTCCATCGGCAACATCAGGCCGCCGACCATATAACGCAGGGCAATCTGCCGGCGCAGTTGCGGGTTGCCCGGCGACATGTCGGTGACCACCAGGCGCGGGTCCATCTCACGGGCGGCGCTGGCCAGGGAGCGGGCCAGGCGGGGCAACGGGAACAGCATCGGGCTGGGGAAGGCCGAGCCGAACGGCACGGTATTCGGGTCTTTGATGGACTCGAGCACCGAGAACACCAATTCGCTCACATCGACTTCGGTGGACTCATGCACGTGTTCACTCACCACCGGTTCGGAGAACGGGCTGGGCGCATGGGTGTTGACGAAGTAGCCGGAACGCGGTCGTGCCCGGATCAGGCCGCGGCGTTCCAGCAGGTAGTACGCCTGGAACACCGTGGACGGGCTGACGCCGTAGGTCTGGCTGGCATAGCGCACCGAAGGCACTCGCTGGCCAGGGCCGAGCACGCCGGAGCGGATCAGTTCTGCGATGTCGTCGGCGAATTTTTCGTAGCGTTTCATGGTAGCCAAATTAATCTTCTCAAGATGTACGCAGGGCGAAATGTGGCCGCCGGCTGAGCGGCTGCCACATTTGATCTCTTATGCCGGCCAACCCTCAGCGGTTCAACGGTGCCACGAAACGGCTGTCGGCAGCGCTGTAGACCCATGGTTCGTCGACGTCGGTGACCTTGAAGCGCAGGATCTGCGAACTGCTCGTCGGCTTGTCCGCCAGCAACGCCACCGACACCGGCACGTCGCTGATTTCCCCCGGCGCCAGGCTGATCTGGGTCTTGCCTTGCAGCTGGAAGCCTTCGCCATCCAGCAGTTCCAGGCGGTAGTCCTGGGGTTGCTGGGTCTTGTTGATGACCTTGAGGCTGTAGATGTTTTCGATCAGGCCCTGGTTGTTTTCGCGGAACATGCCGCGGTCCTTGGTCACGTCCAGCGACACCATCGGCCGCTGCACCAGTGCCACGACCAACGCCGCGATCATCACCAGCAGCACCGCACTGTAGCCGATCAGACGTGGTCTGAGCAGGTGGGTCTTGCCGCCTTGCAGTTGATGTTCGCTGGTGTAGCTCACCAGGCCGCGGGCGTAACCCATTTTGTCCATGATCGAGTCGCAGGCATCGATGCACGCCGCGCAGCCGATGCATTCCATTTGCAGGCCGTCGCGGATATCGATGCCGGTGGGGCACACTTGCACGCACAATTGGCAATCGATGCAGTCGCCGAGGCCGACGTCCGCCGGTTTGGCTTCACGCTTGCGCGGGCCGCGGTGTTCGCCACGGGCCGCATCGTAGGAGATGGTCAGCGTGTCTTTGTCGAACATCACGCTCTGGAACCGCGCATACGGGCACATGTGCATGCATACCGCTTCGCGCAGCCAGCCGGCGTTGAGGTAAGTGGCGGCGGTGAAAAACACCACCCAGAACAGGCTCACGCCGCCCATCTGCCAGGTCAGCAGTTCGCTGGCCAGCGGGCGAATGGGTGTGAAGTAACCGACAAAGGTCAACCCGGTCAGCACGCTGATACTCAGCCACAGCGTATGTTTGGCCGAGCGCCGTGCCAGTTTGTTCAGGCTCCAGGGTGCCGCTTGCAGCTTGATACGCTGGTTGCGCTCGCCTTCGGTGACTTTTTCGCACCACATGAACAGCCAGGTGAACGAGCTTTGCGGGCAGGTGTAGCCGCACCACACCCGGCCGGCGAACACGGTGATCGCAAACAGGCCGAAGGCGCAGATGATCAACAGCGCCGACAGCAGGATGAAGTCCTGCGGCCAGAACGTGGCGCCGAATATGTGGAACTTGCTTTCGGCCAGGTCCCACAGTACGGCCTGGCGACCGCCCCAGTTCAGCCACACCGTGCCGAAAAACGCCAGGAACAGAAAGCCTGCACCGGCCACGCGCAAGGTGCGGTACAGGCCGGTGAAGCTACGGGTATGGATCTGGTTATCGCTGGATTTGGCCGTCACCTTCTTCGGGTGCGCAGGCTCGTGGATTTCCACGGTTCGGACGGGGATCATTTCGCTCATGGTCGTTTGCTCATCAGCCTCCATCAGGCCGGTGAACTATGCTCGTCGTGCTGTTTGCATAACAGACTCAGGTGTGGCGATAAAAAGCGGATCAGATGCGCTGCAAAGGCCCTGCTGCGACAATGTGCTGCACCCCGTGGCGCCTGGGGCGCAGCTCGATTCAGCGTGTGCTGATACAGATCAATCAAATCACCGAATCACTGTCGCTGGCCTTCAGGTGTTTGCGCCCATCCTGGGCGCCGGCGACGGTCAGCGCGTCGGCCTCGACCTCGGTGATGTAGATCCGGTCGTCGTTCAGCGCCACAAAAGACATGGATTTTTCGCTGTCGGTACTGACGGTGACCTGGGACGCCGGCAGGCTTTGTTCCTGGCCGTTGTCATCGACCGTGAAGTAGCAGATCTGGTTTTCGATACGTACAGGCATGGTGAACTCCTTGTCATCGTCTGGTGATGGTGAGGGGATAGCATTGGGCTGAGGGTTCCTCCACCCGCACGGGCGGGTCTTGCGGCGGTTCCTCCTCAGGCGGCGCGGCCGGTTCGGTGGGCGGCAGGGTCGGCTTGTCGATATTCGGATCGGGCGTTTGCGCGGGAATCGGGATATTCATCGGTGTGGCCTCCTTTGTGCTTTGCTCTATCGGTGGACAGCCGCCCGGGGGAATTGATTCCCCCCCGTCGATGGCGGCACATCCACCTGAACTTTTCACCCGGCCCCGGGCTCGGACCTTATGTGGTCCCGCTCAGGGAGAGCGGTGCCGTATCAGAATTCGGATCAAGCAAAGAGCGTCCACAGGGCGTAAGGGGAAGATGCTCGATGACTGCTGAAACACTGACTCCAGACGATTGTGTATTGCCGCTGTCCCAGGCGTTATTGCTGCCTCGCATAGCGATTGAAAGCACCATGCCGGTGATCGACGGCGGCGAATTTGCGGTCAAGGCCGTGGTGGGCCAACGCATCAATGTCACCAGTAAGGTGTTCGCCGACGGCCACGACACGCTTGCGGTGCTGATCCGCTGGCGCGCCTTGCACGATGAAAGCTGGCACAGCGAGGTCATGGCCGATATCGGCAACGACGGTTGGGAGGGCGCGTTTACCGTCACCGCCCAAGGGCCCCATGAATATTGCATCGAAGCCTGGATCGATACCTTTGCCAGCTTCTGCTACGAACTGCGCAAGAAACATGAGGCTGGCGTGCCGGTCAGCCTTGAGTTGCAGGAAGGCCGCAGCCTGGTGCTGCTGGCCGCCGAGCGCAGTGACAGTGAGCTGCGCGAGCGCCTGATGCGCTTGCACCACGAGCTCTCTGGCCTGCTGGAAACCGAGCAGGTTGCGCTGTTCCTGCACGAAGACAGTGCGTACCTGATGACCCGGGCTGATCACCGCGCCTATTTGAGCATCAGTCCCGCGTACCCGCTCGACGTGGAGCGCGAGCGTGCGCAGTTTGCCAGTTGGTATGAGCTGTTTCCGCGCTCTATCACCGATCATCCAGCGCGTCACGGTACGTTCCTCGACGTGCATTCGCGGCTGTCGATGATCCATGACATGGGGTTCGACGTGCTGTACTTCCCGCCGATCCACCCCATCGGCCGCAGCCACCGTAAAGGCAAAAACAATGCCTTGAGGGCCGAGCAGCACGATCCGGGCAGCCCCTACGCGATCGGCAGCGAGGAGGGCGGCCACGACGCGATTCATCCGCAACTGGGCAGCCGCGATGATTTTCGGCGCCTGGTCAAGGCCGCCGCCGACCATGGCCTGGAAGTCGCCCTGGACTTCGCCATTCAGTGCTCCCAGGACCACCCGTGGCTCAAGCAGCACCCGGGCTGGTTCAACTGGCGCCCGGACGGCACGATCAAATACGCGGAAAACCCGCCGAAAAAGTACCAGGACATCGTCAACGTCGATTTCTACGCCGCCGATGCGATCCCCAGCCTATGGACTGAACTGCGTGACATCGTGCTCGCTTGGGTCGAGGAGGGCGTGAAGACATTCCGCGTCGATAACCCTCACACCAAGCCGCTGCCATTCTGGCAATGGCTGATCAGCGATGTGCGGTCCAAGTACCCGGAGGTGATCTTCCTCGCCGAAGCATTCACCACCCCGGCGATGATGGCGCGCCTGGGCAAGGTCGGTTACTCCCAGAGCTACACCTATTTCACCTGGCGCAACACCAAGGCCGAGCTGAGCGAGTACCTGGCGCAATTGAACGAGTCGCCCTGGCGCGAGTGCTACCGGCCGAACTTCTTCGTCAACACCCCGGACATCAACCCCGCTTTCCTGCATGAGTCCGGGCGCCCGGGTTTCTTGATCCGCGCCGCGCTGGCGAGCATGGGCTCGGGGTTGTGGGGCATGTATTCCGGCTTCGAACTGTGCGAAGCCGCGCCGGTGCCGGGCAAGGAAGAGTACCAGGACTCGGAAAAATACGAGATCCGCCCGCGGGACTTCACCGCACCCGGCAACATCATCGCCGAGATCGCCCAACTCAACCGCATCCGCCGGCAAAACCCGGCATTGCACACGCATCTGGGGCTGACGCTCTACAACGCCTGGAACGAGAACATCCTGTACTTCGGCAAGCGCAGCGAAGACGGCAGCAATTTCATCCTGGTGGCGGTCAACCTCGACCCATTCAATGCCCAGGAAGCGCAATTCGAATTGCCGCTGTGGGAGCTGGGCCTGCCGGACGACGCCCACACCCAGGGCGAAGATTTGATGAACGGCCATCGCTGGACGTGGTACGGCAAGACCCAATGGATGCGGCTGGAGCCGCAGATGCCGTTCGGGATCTGGCGCATTACCACGTACTAAGGATCGACATGTGGGCGGGGGCTAGCTCCCGAAAGCGCTATGCCAGCCTATGGATCAAGTGACTGTCCTGCCGCTATCGGGCGCAAGCCCCCCGCACATCGACCCGCTTCAGTCCGCAAGAATCCTCGAGTTTTCAGGAGTTTCCAATGGCGAAGAAACCCAAGGCTGCCACCTTTATCAAAGACCCGCTGTGGTACAAGGACGCGGTGATCTATCAGGTTCACGTCAAATCCTATTTCGACTCCAATAACGACGGCATCGGTGACTTTCCCGGGCTGATCGCCAAACTCGACTACATCGCCGACCTCGGTGTGAACACCATCTGGCTCCTGCCGTTCTACCCCTCGCCACGTCGCGACGACGGTTATGACATCGCCGAGTACCGCGGCGTGCACAGCGACTACGGGACCATGGCCGACGCCCGGCGCTTTATCGCCGAAGCCCACCAGCGCGGGCTGCGGGTGATCACCGAACTGGTGATCAACCACACCTCCGACCAGCACCCGTGGTTTCAGCGCGCACGCAAGGCCAAGCCCGGTTCGGCGGCGCGGGACTTCTACGTGTGGTCCGACGACGATCAGAAGTACGACGGTACGCGCGTCATCTTCCTCGATACCGAGAAGTCCAACTGGACCTGGGACCCGGTGGCCGGCCAGTACTTCTGGCACCGTTTCTATTCGCACCAGCCCGACCTCAACTTCGACAATCCGCAAGTGATGAAAGCCGTGCTGTCGGTGATGCGCTTCTGGCTCGACATGGGCATCGACGGCCTGCGCCTGGACGCGATCCCGTACCTGATCGAGCGCGACGGCACCAACAACGAAAACCTGCCGGAGACCCACGACGTCCTCAAGCAGATCCGCGCCGAGATCGACGCTCATTACCCCGACCGCATGCTGCTGGCCGAAGCCAACCAGTGGCCGGAAGACACGCAGATGTACTTCGGTGACAAAAAGGGCGACGACGGCGATGAATGCCACATGGCCTTTCACTTCCCGCTGATGCCGCGCATGTACATGGCGCTGGCCCAGGAGGACCGTTTCCCGATCACCGACATCCTGCGCCAGACCCCGGAAATCCCGGCCAATTGCCAATGGGCGATCTTCCTGCGCAACCACGATGAACTGACCCTGGAAATGGTCACCGACAAAGAACGCGACTACCTGTGGAACTACTACGCCGCCGACCGTCGCGCGCGGATCAACCTGGGCATTCGCCGGCGCCTGGCGCCGCTGATGGAGCGTGACCGGCGTCGCGTCGAACTGCTCAACAGCCTGCTGTTGTCGATGCCGGGCACGCCGACCCTGTATTACGGAGATGAAATCGGCATGGGCGACAACATCTACCTGGGCGACCGCGACGGCGTGCGAACGCCGATGCAGTGGTCCATCGACCGCAACGGCGGCTTTTCCCGCGCCGACCCGGCCAGCCTGGTGCTGCCGCCGATCATGGACGCGCAATACGGCTATCAGTCGGTCAACGTCGAAACCCAGGCCCAGGACCCGCATTCGCTGCTCAACTGGACCCGCCGCATGCTCGCGGTGCGCAAGCAGTCCAAGGCTTTCGGCCGGGGCAGCTTGAAGATGCTCTCGCCGAGCAACCGGCGCATCCTCGCGTATACCCGTGAATTCACCGGGGACGACGGCCGCACCGAGATCATCCTGTGCGTGGCCAACGTCTCGCGCAGCGCCCAGGCGGCCGAGTTGGACCTCTCGGCCTTCGCCGGCATGGTGCCGGTGGAGATGCTCGGCGGTAATGCGTTCCCGCCCATCGGCCAGTTGAATTTCCTGCTGACCCTGGCGCCGTATGGCTTCTATTGGTTCGTGCTGGCGGCGGAAAACCAGATGCCCAGCTGGCATGTGGAACCGGTGCAAAGCATGCCGGACTTCACCACCCTGGTTCTGAAAAAACGCATGGAGGAGCTGCTCGACGCACCGTGTCGCGCCGTCCTGGAGCACACCTCGCTGCCGGCCTGGCTGCCCAAGCGCCGCTGGTTCGCCGGCAAGGACACGGCCATCGACAGCGTGCATATCGCTTACGGCGTGCGGTTCGGCGACCTGCAGCACCCGGTGCTGCTCAGCGAAATCGAGGTGAGCGCCGGGGGGCAGGTCAGCCGTTACCAGTTGCCGTTCGGCTTTCTCGGCGAAGACCAGTTCACCAGCGCCTTGCCGCAACAACTGGCCCTGGCCCGTGTGCGGCGCGTGCGTCAGGTGGGGTTGGTGACCGATGCGTTCAGCCTGGAACACTTTATCCGCGCGGTGATCCAGGCCTTGCAGGCCGGCACCGTGTTGAACAGCAGCGAGGGCGAGCTGCGCTTTGAAGCCACGCCGCAGCTGGCCAGGCTGCCGCTGACCGATGAGTCGCCCGTGCGCTACCTGGCTGCCGAGCAGTCCAACAGCTCGGTGGTGGTGGGCGAGAGCCTGGTGCTCAAGTTGATCCGCAAGGTCAGCGCCGGGGTCCATCCGGAGCTGGAGATGAGCGCCTACCTGACCGCAGCCGGTTACCCGAACATTTCGCCGTTGCTCGGTTCGATGATTCGGCGTGACGGCCAGGGCCAGGACAACCTGTTGATGATTGCCCAGGGCTACCTGAGCAACCAGGGCGACGCCTGGGGCTGGACCCAGAACAACCTGGAGCGCGCGATCCGCGACGAACAGGCCGAAGCGATGTCCGAACAGGAGCAGCATTACAACGCCTTGGGCGAGCTGGCCGACTTTGCCGCTTTGCTCGGGCAGCGCCTGGGTGAAATGCACGGCGTGCTGGCGGCGCCGACGGCCAACCCAGACTTCCAAGCCGAAGTCACCACCGCCAAGGATGCCGAGGCCTGGGCCAAGGACATCGCGGCGCAGATCGAGCGCGCCCTGCAATTGCTCAAACTGCATCAAAACCAATTGAACCCGGCCGATCAGGCGCGGGTCAGTGAATTGTTGGAGCAGAAAAAAGCCATCGGCGCTCAGGTCCGGGCGTTGGCGCAGGCCACGTTGGGCGGCTTGCGCATTCGCGTCCACGGTGACTTGCACCTGGGCCAGGTGCTGGTAGTGAAAGGCGACGCTTACCTGATCGACTTTGAAGGGGAACCGGCGCGGCCGCTGCACGAACGGCGCGGCAAGCACAGCCCGTATAAAGACGTCAGCGGCGTGCTGCGTTCGTTTGATTACGCGGCGGCCATGGCCCTGAATGTGCAAGGTGTGGACCACTCACCCGCAGCGGACGCGGCGCGCCAGCGTGTGACCGAGCGCTACCTGATTGAGGCGCGTCTGGCATTTATCAAGGCTTATCACGCGGCGACGGCTACACTGGCGCATGACTGGCAGGATGCCAAAGGCCAGGACGCAGCGCTGACCTTGTTCAGCCTGGAAAAGGCCGCGTATGAAGTGGCTTATGAAGCGGAAAACCGCCCGACCTGGCTGCCGGTGCCCTTGCAGGGTTTGCACGGTTTGCTCAGCGGGCTCATACCTGGATCGAAATCTGTACGCGGTGGGGAGACGTCATGAGTTTTACGAATAAAGAACCGCTGCAGCCGAAACTGACAGCAATGCCGGCGTCCAACGACGTCGAAGCGCTGGTGCGCGCCGAACACCATGATCCGTTCTCGATTCTCGGGCCCCATGATGACGAGCAGGGCGGCCAGTTTGTCCGTGCGTTCCTGCCCGAGGCCTTGAGTGTCCAGCTGCTGAGTCGCGACACTGGCGAGCCGATCGGCAGCCTCGACGCGACCCAGGTGCCGGGTCTGTTTATCGGGCATTTCAGCAGTCGCCAGGCCTACCTGTTGAAGATCCAATGGGCCGGTGGCGAACAGATCACCGAAGACCCTTACAGTTTCCAGCAACTGCTGCTGGGGGAAATGGACCTGTACCTGTTTGCCGAAGGCAATCACCGTGACCTCAGCAGCTGCCTGGGCGCCCAGTTGACCACGGTCGATGGCGTGCAGGGCGTGCGGTTTGCCGTGTGGGCACCGAACGCCCGGCGCGTGTCGGTGGTCGGTGACTTCAATATCTGGGACGGCCGCCGCCACCCGATGCGCCTGCGCCATCCGGCCGGTGTGTGGGAGATCTTTATCCCACGCTTGCAAGCGGGCGCGGCCTACAAATACGAGATTCTCGGGGCCCACGGCATTTTGCCGCTCAAGGCCGACCCGATGGCCCTGGCCACCCAGATGCCGCCCGACACGGCATCGAAAGTCGCGTCGCCGTTACAGGTCGACTGGCAGGATCACACGTGGATGCAGGCGCGTGCGCAAAAGCAGAAGCCCACGGCGCCGCTGTCGATTTATGAGTTGCACCTGGGCTCCTGGCAGTGCGAACTGGACGAGGCCGGTGAGGTTTCGCGCCAGTACGGCTGGGGTGAACTGGCCGAGCGGCTGATTCCGTATGTGCAACAGTTGGGCTTTACCCATATCGAGCTGATGCCGATCATGGAACACCCGTTCGGCGGCTCCTGGGGCTATCAAGCGTTGTCCCAGTTCGCGCCGACTGCGCGCTTCGGTTCGCCGCAGGCATTCGCCGAGTTCGTCAATGCCTGTCACCAGGCCGACATCGGCGTGATCCTCGACTGGGTGCCAGCGCATTTTCCCACCGATGCCCACGGCCTCGCGCAATTCGATGGCACGGCGTTGTACGAATACGCCAACCCGCTGGAAGGCTTCCACCAGGATTGGGACACGCTGATCTACAACCTGGGTCGCACCGAAGTACATGGCTTTATGCTGGCCTCGGCGCTGCATTGGCTCAAACACTTCCACGTCGATGGCCTGCGCGTCGATGCCGTGGCCTCGATGCTGTATCGCGACTATTCGCGCAAGGCCGGCGAATGGGTGCCCAACCGCCATGGCGGCCGCGAGAACCTCGAAGCCATCGACTTCCTGCGGCACTTGAACGACGTGGTCGCCCTCGAAGCCCCCGGCGCGCTGGTGATCGCCGAAGAATCCACGGCCTGGCCGGGCGTCAGCCAGCCGACCCAACAGGGCGGCCTGGGCTTCAACTACAAGTGGAACATGGGCTGGATGAACGATTCCCTGCATTACATCCAGCAAGACCCGGTGTACCGCGCCCACCATCACAATGAACTGAGTTTTGGCCTGGTGTATGCCTGGTCCGAGCGTTTCATCCTGCCGATCTCCCACGATGAAGTGGTCCACGGCAAGCACTCGCTGATCGACAAGATGCCCGGCGACCGCTGGCAGAAATTCGCCAACCTGCGCGCCTACCTGAGTTTCATGTGGACGCACCCGGGCAAGAAGCTGCTGTTCATGGGCTGCGAGTTTGGCCAATGGCGCGAGTGGAACCACGACCAGCAACTGGACTGGTACCTGCTGCAATACCCCGAACACCGTGGGGTACAGAAGCTGGTGAGTGACTTGAATCGCCTGTACCGCGAGGAACCGGCCCTGTATGAACAGGACGACGCGCCCCAGGGCTTCCAGTGGCTGATCGGCGACGATGCGATCAACAGCGTCTACGCCTGGCTGCGCTGGAGCAAGGACGGCAGACCGGTGCTGGTGGTGGCCAACTTCACCCCGGTGCCCCGTGAAGCCTACAAGGTCGGCGTACCGTTCGCCGGGCGTTGGAGCGAGGTGATCAACAGCGATGCGGACACGTATGCCGGTTCGAATTATGGCAATGGCGGAGGGGTCTTCACCGAGGATGAACCGCATCATGGTCAACCGGTGTCGCTGTCGTTGAATCTGCCGCCATTGGGCGTGCTGATTTTGCGTCCGCAAGACAGTTAACGGCGCTAAGGTGCTGGCGTCTATTGTCCGCGCTAGTGGCAGGGTGCCACAATGGCACCTTTGTCGCGGCAGTCGAATCAGGCGGTTTTCATGAATGGCCTTGGGCATGAGCAAGACCAGGATTGCGTTATTGAGGAGCAGGTGCGAACCGACCGTTTGCATCAGCTGTTTCGTCAGTCATTTGCCGCCATTTTCGGCAGCTATCTCGCGGCGGCGATGCTTTGCTGGCTGTGTTGGGACCGTTTTGACCACCAGGTCATGCAGGTATGGCTGGCGGTGCTGGCGGCGTCATCGTTGCTGCGGGTGAAAATGTTCCTCGAATGGTTTCGCAGCCCCTACAGCGAGCGCACGCCGGAACGCTGGGAGCGCCGTTACTGGCTCACCTTGATACTGTCCGCGAGCATCTGGGGCGCCGGTGCCTTTGCAGTCATGCCCAGCGACGACCGGATGTCCCAAGTACTGGTGATGTTGTTTACCGTGGGCATGTCCGTCAGCGCTGTCTCGTGCTATTCGGCCTATCGCTACATGACCATGGTGTCCATGGGCCTGGTGTTGCTGCCGTGTACGCTGTGGCTGCTGTTTCAGCCGTCGTCGATGCAGGTCGGCGTGGCGATTGCGGTGCTGGTGTTTTCCTCGTTTGTGGTCAGTGCCACGCGCAAGTTGTCCGGCGCCCTGGAAAAAGCCTTCCGCCTGACCAGGCAGATGGAACGCGCCCACACTATTTCCGCGCGCGCCGCACAGACCGATGAACTCACCGGGCTGATGAACCGTCGCGCGTTTTTCGAACATGCACAATTGCTGTACGCGCAGTGCCGCCTCAACCGGCAGCCGCTGTGTGCGTTGATGATCGACATGGACCACTTCAAGCAAATCAACGACACCTATGGCCACCAGGCCGGCGACCAGGTATTGCGGCAGATCGGCGGAGTGATCACCGCGTCGTTTCGCCAGGCCGATGTGTACGGTCGCCTGGGGGGCGAGGAGTTTGCGGTGTTGCTGCCCAATACCTCGCTGGAAACCGCCCGGGGTATCGCTGAGCAGTTGATCAAGGCCATCTCCTGCATGGCTTCCGAACCTGTGCAGGGCATGACCGCCAGTCTCGGCGTGGCGTCGACCTGCACCTTGGATGGCGACCTGCACGCGTTGATGAACACCGCCGACAAGGCGCTGTACCGCGCCAAGGCCCTCGGCCGTAATCAAGTGGTCGTGGCGGAGTAGGGCTCAGTCCTTGAACATGGCCTTGGCCAGCACCCGCGCCACCTGGTCGGCGGAGTAGGGCTTGGCGAGAAACTCGAACCCTTCGTAGCCGCTTTCCGCGAGTTCTTCGCTGTAGCCGGAGGTGAGCACCACCGGCAGGTCGGCGCGACGTTGGCGCAGGAGCTTGGCCATCGCCACGCCGGTCATGCCCGGCATCACCACGTCGGAGAAAATCGCGTCGAAAGCCGCGGCATCCGGACCGGCCAGCGCCAGCGCCTGTTCGGCATTGGTCGCCCAGGTGGTCTGGTAACCGAGGTCCTGGAGGATCTGGTTGGCGAAACGGCCTACGTCCAGGTTGTCTTCCACGATCAGGATATTGCGCAGGCTCGTGTCGTGGGGCGGTGCCGGGTCACTAGGGGAGGGCTCGTGGCGGGCGTCCTCCGGCTCGACCTCGGGCAGATACAGGGTAAACACCGTGCCCTGGCCAAGACAGCTGGCCACGTCGACATTGCCACCGGACTGCTTGGCGAAGCCGAACACCTGTGACAACCCCAGGCCCGTGCCTTTGCCCACGGCCTTGGTGGTAAAGAACGGCTCGAAAATGCGCTCGAACGTTTCCCCCGGAATGCCGCTGCCGGTGTCGGCCAGGGCCACCGTGACAAACGGCTGGCAGGCTTGGGCATCGCCCCGGATGCTCGGCATCGCGTCCACCGTGCCCACGCGCAGGGTCAAGGTGCCCTGGCCGTCCATGGCATCGCGGGCGTTGAGTGCGATATTGATCAGCGCGGTTTCGAACTGGCTCGAGTCGACCCGGACATGGCACGGCCGCTCGGGCAATTGAACCTGCACATGAATGCGCGCACCGGTGACACTCTCGAGCATCTCGCCAATGTCCTTGACCCGCTGCGCCACATCGAAGACTTCCGGGTTCAGCGGTTGGCGGCGCGCGAACGCAAGCAACTGGCTGGTCAACTTGCTGGCGCGCTCGACGGTGTCCGACACTGCGCGCATGTAGCGTTGGCGCCGTTCTTCGGGCAGCCCGGGCTGACGCAAAAAGTCCACCGACGAACGAATGATGGTCAGCAGGTTGTTGAAGTCATGGGCCACGCCGCCGGTCAATTGGCCGATGGCTTCGAGTTTCTGCGATTGACGCAACGCCGCTTCGGCCTGGGCCAGCGCAGCGGTGCGTTCTTCCACGCGCTGCTCGAGGGTGGCGTTCAATTCGGTAAAGGCCGCCAACCCTTCGCGCACGGCGGCGTCGGCGCGCACCCGTTCGATGTGCGCCCAGGACCGTTCGGTGACTTCGGCCAACAGTGCCAGGTCATACGGCGACCAGGTCCGCTCTGCTGTGCTGTGAACCGCCATCAAGGCCGTAAGACGACCGTGTTTGATCAGTGGTATGCAGATCGTGGCGGTGATGCCCAGGGTCTGGAACGCCGCGGCTTCCTGCGCGGGCAGTTCGAGCCGGTTATTGCCGATCACCAGCGGCTCACCGGCTCGCAGGCACTTGACCGCGGTTTGCCCGAAGGCCTGCAGGCGGTAGTGGCCGACGATGCTGGGCGAGCCGGGAGCCGTCCAGTTGTCACGGATGGTGAAGCCGTCTTCATCGGCGTCCATATCGGCGTAGGCGCAGATGGACACTTGCAGATGCTGCGCCAGCAGGTGCGTGGTGGCGGTCATGATGGCTTCGGCATCGGTGGCATTGGCGACCGTGCTGCCGATGGTATCCAGCACCGCAAGGCGGCGCGAAAGGAACACCGTGGCGGTGGTTTCGGTCACGGTGTCGAGCATGCCGACGACGTGGCCCCGCGGGTCGCGGATCGGGCTATAGCAGAACGTGAAGTACGCTTGTTCCGGCGCCGCACCGCGTTCGATCACCAGCGGGAAGTTTTCGATATAGGTCGCATGGCCTTGGAAAGCCGCGTCGGCGATGGGGCTGATGTCGTCCCAGACCTCGCTCCAGATCTCGCTGAACGGACGCCCCAGGGCATAGGGTTTATTGCCCAGTATCGGAATGAACGCGTCGTTATAGAGGGTCGTCAATTGAGGCCCCCACACGATGGCTTGGGGGAAACTTGAAGCAAAGCACAGCGCCACGGTGGTCTTGAGCACATCCGGCCAGTGTTCCAGCGGACCCAGGGGCGTACTGGCCCAGTCGTGCTGGCGTACCCGCTCGGCCATGTCGCTGCTGCTTTGCAGCCAATTCATCATCGGGTGAACACCTTGTTTGCCACGGTCTGTTTGGATGCTTGATGCGTCAGGCCAATAAGCAACAGACAGAAATGATTGCTGCCGGTTCAGCGCAATTATCCATGAGATGGCACTTTGATGCTTCACCCGCTGGGATAGATCTCATCGCGGGTGTTCACTTACTGTTGTGTTCCGAACACCGCTGTCCAATAAATGCCTGCATCGCTCTTCGGGTCCATGGCGTAGGCGGCGCCCACTTCACGGAATTGCGGGTTCATCAGGTTGGCGCAATGGCCGGGGCTGGCGAGCCAGCCGTCCACCACTTTGCGCGGGGTGTCGAGGCCGGCCGCGATGTTTTCGCCGATGTTCTTCGCGCTGTACCCGGCCAGCTCGGCACGGTCGCCCGGGGTGCGGCCGTCGTGGTCCAGATGGTCGAAGAAATTGCCGTTGGCCATGTTGCGTGTGTGGCTGTTGGCGGCACTGGCCAAGGTGTCGTTCCACGACAGTGGCGTGGTCGCGGTGAACGCCTGGGGACCGCATTGGCGCGGTTGTGTGCGGGCGGCGTTGATCAGGTTCAGCAATTGCCTGCCTTCGGTCTGCCAATCGCCCAGGCCGCTGGACAGCAGCGGGCGGGCGAGCACGATGCGCCAGTCCTGGCCGCTGTTGCTCACGCCGATGTCGACGAATTGCGGGTCCAGCACCACGCGGCAGAAACTCTCGCGCACGGCTTTCATGGCCGCCTGGGCATCCTTGGGCCCGGACAGGCTGATTGCCTGCACGTTGACCATCGGGTACGCCGCGCGGGCCAGGGCCTGCTGCAAGTCGCCGACATTACTGGCCGGCAGCACCAGGCGCGTATCGCTGGCCAGTGGTGGCAGTTCCTGGGAACCTTGGTCGCCGCAGCGTTGCACCTGGCTGCGGTAAGCGTTGATCTGTTGCACCAACTGACTTTCTTCATTCGCCATCGCGCTGGCGCAGAACACCAGGCTGGCGGCCAGCGTCGTCAGACCCATCATCAATGACAGCACGCGCATGGACGTTACCCTTGAACTTGAAAGTGCCCATGATGCGCGATGTAGGGGCGTCCATGCACCCGTTGGTCCGAACTTTTTTCCTCGGGTTTTGAATGCCGGATGTTCACGGCCCTGATCATACAAGGCAAACGCCACCACCCGCCGCGCCGGCATGGCGAGGCTGATCAACCCGTCATGAGCGAGGATATTCGGCTCACGCCAGCTGACGCGCGGGCTGCCGCCGCCATGCCATGGCGCTGGCGAGCAGGATCAAAGCGAATGCCGCGGTAAAGGTTGCGTGCAGACCGTCAGCCACGGATTGCGGCGTGGCGTGGGTGACATCGGGAGTGGTCCAGGCAAACATCGCGCCCAATGCCGACGCACCGAAAATCAGCCCCAGGTTGCGTGACAGGTTCAGCAGGCCTGAGATCGTGCCTCGGCGTGCCGCATCGGCTTCGCTCATCACCGCAGTGTTGTTGGCGGCCTGGAACAGGCTGTAGCCCGCCGTCAGCGTAATCAATGAGGCAAGATAAGTGACCAGCCCGGACGCCAGGCACAGCGACAGGGCGCCACTGCCGCAGACAGCCAGCCCCACGAGTGTCATGACGTGGCTGCCAAAGCGTTCGCTCAGACGACCGGCCGGAATGCCGGTGAGCGCCGCGACACCAGGGCCGACGGCCATTGCCAGGCCCATCCCGGCCGGATCGAGCCCAAGCCCTCGGGACAAGTAGAACGGCCCGACGACAAAGGTGGCCATGATCACCGCCGACACCAACGCACTCATCACCAGGCCGGCGCGCAACGAGGTCGACTGCAATAAGCGCCAAACGCCACCGCCGCCGACCAGTGGCGCGGGTGGCTGATCCACCGGCAAGTAGCGCCAGGCGAGGGCGGCCGCGAGCAAGCCCAGCGGCATCCCCACCAGAAACAGCGCGCGCCAGCCCCACACACTGAGCAACAGGCCGCCCACGCCGGGGCCCATGGCGGTACCGACGGCTGACATCGTGCCGAGCAAGCCCATGACACGCGCAATGCGCGCTTGGGGGACGGTGTCGCCGACCATCGCTAACGTCATCGCCATCATGATCGCCGCGCCCAAACCTTGCAGGCTGCGCGCTGCAATCAGCCACCGCAGGCCAGACGCGACACCGCATAGCCCGCCGGCCAAGGCGAACAGCAGCAAGCCAGCGATCAACAGCCGCCGTCGCCCCAGCCGATCGCCCAGGCGCCCGGCATTGACGATGACTGCCGTGATCGCCAGCAGGTAGGTGAGCACCACCCATTGCGTCGCGTGAAAGGATGCATTGAAGGCCTGCGCGAGGCTGGGCAGGCCGACATTGGCGATGCTGGTGCCAAGGGCGGCCAGCAACATGGACAGGCACAGGCTGACAAGACCGCCACGGGAAGAGGTATGCATGGAAGATTCCTTGAATGAACGCAACTGTCGCAAATCTACGGTGTGGCCTAACATGGCGGAAGACGCATGAGTTGCACTAAATACCTGCATGTGACGCCTACTATGGAGCGCTAATGCCCGATCTCAATTTGCTAATCACCCTGGATGTATTGCTCGCCGAAGGCAGTGTCGCCCGTGCGGCCAAGCGCCTGCGGTTGAGCCCTTCGGCCATGAGCCGGGCGTTGGCGCGCTTGCGTGCGACCACCGGCGACCCGTTGCTGGTCCGCGCTGGCCGCGGCCTGGTGCCGACGCCCCGGGCGTTGGCACTGCGCGAACAGGTCAGCCAACTGGTGCAGGGCGCCCAGGCGGTGTTGCGCCCGGCACAGGCGCTGGAGATGGCCCACGTGGTCCGCACCTTCACCCTGCGAACCAGCGAGGAGTTTGTCGAAGGCTTCGGTTCGGCGTTGCTCGCCCGTCTCGCCGAGGACGCCCCCGGCGTGCGCCTGCGCTTCGTCAGCAAGACCGACAAGGACACTGCGCAACTGCGCGAAGGCAGCGTCGACCTGGACATCGGCGTGGTCGACCCCACGGCCAGCCCTGAAGTGCTGACCCAGGCGCTGTTTCGCGATCGCTTGATCGGCGTGGTGCGCAGCGGCCATCCCCTGAGCCAAGGCGAGATCAGCGCTGCACGGTTTGCCGAGGGCCGACACCTCTACGTATCGCGGCGCGGCCAGGACCGCGGCCAGATCGACGACGTCCTCGAAGCCCAGGGCCTGACGCGGCAGATCGGCAGCATCGTCGCCAGCTTTTCCAGCGCCATCGCCCTGGCACGCAACACCGACCTGATTGCCTCGGTGCCCGAGCGCTATACCCCAGACCGGCGCGACCTGTTCTGTTTTGCGCTGCCGGTGGCGTTACCCGCGTTTACCGTGGCAATGCTCTGGCACCCACGGTTGGACGCCGATCTGGCCCATCGTTGGTTGCGCGGGTGTTTGCGTGAGGTGTGCGGACGATGACAGTGCGGCCCGTCCCCGGGGCGATGTGCATGCGAGCCGCCAGGCATGCAGATCATGGCGGGTATGCCTATCGATCCCGAACCTGCTGCAACAGGTACAATCCCATCTGCCTTGACGCGAAACTCCAGGAATTTGCATGTTCAGCCTTACCCGCTACACCACGCCGTGCCCCGAACCGATCAACAGCCAGATCCTGCAGATGGTGGTCGACAACCTCACCGACATCAGCAGCGTCGCGCTGCCGCCGAGTAACCTGCTCTACAACATTTACCAATATGCCATCGGCTTTGAGGTGCATTTGTACCTGCAGGTGCTGGACGGGTCGAAGGGGATCGCGGTCGAACTGATCGTCGCGACGTCTGCGCAAGACCCGGAAAAAGTCATTGGGTTTTTGCTGTACTTGCCGGTCAAGGACGACCCAGAAGCCTGCGGTGTGGCGTTCATGGCCGTACAGGCAGGCAGCCGGCGCCAGGGCGTGGCGCGGGGCATGATGCAAGAGGTGCTGGCACGTTACCCTCACGCCGAACTGGCCTGCGCCGTGGACAAAGTGCCGGCCTTCGCGGCGATGGGCTTTCAGGTGCGCGGCGCGCGCGGCACGCAGGTGCTGATGAACACCCGCGCCTACGCCACCGATGGCTTGATGGGCGTGCTGGATGTGGCCGCTATCTATAGCTCATTGGAAGTGCGGCAGATTCATACCTACCTGCTGCAAAAACATGGCAAGCGCGCCATGGTGGATGCCGAGAAGCAACGCGACCGGCACCTGGATCAACTGGCGCACAAGGTCCGCTTGTTTGTGCAGGGGCGAGGCTGAAAAACGCCTCTCAACGGGCGCTGTGCGCCCCGCGATTGACCATTGCCAGAATGGTCGCCAGCAACTCCTGTTGCGCCTCTTCACGGCTGAGCTCACCGCTGGCCGCCGCATGAGACAAGGCCTCCGCCGCCCCGAGCATGGCCCGCAGCCCCGCCTGGGACACGCTGCCGCCCGGCGCGAAGGGGGCCATGACGTCGCGGCACTTATCGAGAAAGAGTGCTTCGTACTTGCGCTTGAGGCTTTCCAACTCCGGTGAGCTGCTCAGCGCGGCGATCACCCCCGGAATTTCCCGGCCCTGCAACAACACGCAGTCGACATAGGATGAGGCGATCACCCACGCGCGATCTTCCAGGGTCGGGCTGCTGGCTTCGAGGGCGTCGGCAAGCACCTGATTCTGGCGCCCATCGAAATCCTCATACAACGCCGCCAGCAACCCCGCGCGGGTAACGAAATGGTCATAGACCACCGGCTTGGTCACGCCCGCTCGTTCCGCCAGGTGGCCGAGGGTCAGGGCTTCGGTGCCTTCTTCACGCACCAGTTGCCAGGCCACGTCCAACAATTGGCGCAGACGATCTTCACGCGACAGCCGACGACGTGGGGCAGGGGATTCACTGCTTGACATGCTTATATACCAAAAGTAACTTACCAAAGGTAACTTAAGCCCAGCATAAACCCAATGGGAGTCACTGTCATGCACGCACTGATCGTTGTTGCTCATCACGACCCGCAATCCCTCACCCACAGCCTCGCCGCGCAAGTCGCCGCCGGGCTGAGCGCGTCTGGCCATACGTTCGAAATCGCCGACCTTGCCGCCGAAGGCTTCGACCCGCGCTACAACGCTGCCGACCAGCGCGTACATCGCACCCGCGCCGAACCGCCGGCTGACGTCGCCGCCGAACAAGCCCGCATCGACCGCGCCGACGCCCTGGTCTTGGTGTTCCCCATTTACTGGTGGTCGCTGCCAGGCCTGCTCAAGGGGTGGATCGACCGCGTGTTCGTCAACGGCTGGGCGATCGACTACGGCCCCGACACTCCGGTGGTGAAGAAACTGCGGCACTTGCAGGTTCACCTGCTGGCCCTCGGTGCTGCCGATCAAAGCGCGTTTGAGCGCCATGGTTATGCCAAGGCCATGCACACGCAGATCGATTACGGGATCTTCGATTACTGTGGCGCGCAGGTGCTGACGTCAGCGTTGCTGCTGGAGTCGGAAAGCGGCCAGGTGCAGGTGCATCTGGATCACGCCAAGGCAGTGGGCCAGGGTCTGTTCGAAACCGAGACGGTCGCCGGATGATTTCGTTGCGAGCAGGGAACCAGAAACCGTTGGACAACCAATCAAGGCGTTCACAATCACTGGAGATTTGATAATGACTTCAATTTCTGCTGCATCTGGATCCGCACTGATTGCTCCTCCCATTGACACATCCCAGGAAAAACCCACACAAGATCAAGTGAGACAAGAGCAGGAAAACAATGCGAACCAAGACAGTCCGTATCCAAATCTATCGAATGGCGACCTGCAAAACTTGACCTTTGATCAACACAATACGCTCGATAAATATCCCAATATGAACTTTCAGCAAGTGGTGGATGCACATGGGAAAGAGTTTCCAAATATATCGCCTAGAGAAGTTCAAGATTTGAACTCCGAGCAAGTGGACAGGCTTATCAAGTATCCCACTATGTCTTACCAAGACGTGCTTAATGGGCATGGCGTGAAAGGCGGCGATAATTTCATCTGGTAACTACGTTAGTTGCGGCACGCCTCAGGCCTGGAGCAGCAGCTTGGTGGCGATGCACTGAAAGGACCGACTAGAGTCCAAGCAGGTCATGTGCATCCAGCAGCCGGTAGGCAATCTCCGGTCGTTTCTCCAGGCCTCGGCGAATCGCCGCCGGGATCGATTGCCGGGTCTTGCGGCACAGCCCGGGCAGTTCGTCGATGACGATCTGAATCCCGCGCATGCTCTTGACCTCGGTGTGCCCCGGCGCGACCTGCACGCGGATACCCAATAGCGCGTACATGCGCTGCTGCATGTGTTCGAGGTCTTGCAGGCTTTGCAGGTCTTCCAGGCGTTCGATCAGGCGTTTTTCTTCCTGGCGCGTCAGGTTGAGGATGCGCAGGTCGGCGCCTGGGGTTTGCAGCAGCTGTTCGCGGTCACAGACACAGGCGCCGGGCGGGCAGGGTTGGCGAATGTTCATGATCAAGCCCTCCCCATCTCGACGTCGCGGACTCAGTAGCGCAGGGCGACACCCAGGCTGCCCAGTGCCTTCCAGTAGTCAGGATAGGTCTTGGCCACGCAGTCCGGGTCCTGAATACGAATACCCGAGACCTTCAGCCCGGCCAGGGCGAAACACATGGCGATGCGGTGATCGGCGTGGGTGTCGATCAGTGCAGTGCAGGCCGTGCCTGCCAGTGCCGGATCGCTGGCCACCAGCAGGTCATCGCCTTCGATGCGGGCCAGGCCTGGGCGGATCTGGTTGAGGCCGTCGTGCAGCGCCTGCACGCGATCACATTCCTTGACCCGCAGGTTGGCCAGTTCGGTGAAGCGCACCGGGCTGTTGTTGAATGCGGCCAGTACGGCAAGCGTCGGGATCGCGTCCTGCATTTGTGAACCCACCACTGTGGCCTGCATGTTCGGGAACTGCGCGATCAGCGCCTGGGCCTTGGCGTCCGGCTGGGTGAAGTCGTGTGCGGCGACGCCGATATCGATGTGCCCGCCGGTCAGCACTTCAGCCGCCCACAGGTAGGTGGCGGCGGAGGCGTCCGGTTCGATCAGGTAGTCATGGGCGGTGTAGCCGCTGGGAGCGACGCGCCAGGTGGTGTCGTCGACCACCTCGACCTGCGCGCCGAATGCACGCATGCAGTCGAGGGTCAGGTCCACATAGCCGCGGGCGCCGATGTCCTTGCCGGTCAGCGCCACTTCAATCGGCGCTGCGCCGCAGGCCGCGAGCATCAGCAAGGCCGATACGTATTGGCTGGACAGACCGCCGTCGATCTCAAAGCGCTTGGCCTGGACCTTGCCCACGCCATGCACGGTAACCGGCGGGCAACCGGTTGGGCTGTCGACCTGGATGCCGTTCTGGCCGAGGGTGGCGAGCAGCGGGCCGATCGGGCGTTTGCGCATGTAGTCGTCGCCGTCCAGCACCACGGTGCCTTGCACGGTGGCGACGGCGGCGGTGAGAAAACGCATCGCGGTGCCGGCATTGCCGAGGAACAGCGGCTGCGCAGGCAATTGCAGCTGGCCTTGGCCCGTGACCACGAAGGTGGTGTCGTCCGGCTCGTCGATGATCACGCCCATCTGGCGCAGGGCCACCGACATGTGCCGGGTGTCATCGCTCTTCAACGCGCCGCTGAGGCGGCTGGTGCCCTTGGCCAGGGCGGCGAGCAACAGCGCGCGGTTGGTAATGGATTTGGAGCCGGGGGGCGCGACCTTGCCATTGAGGGGGAAAGTGGGCGGTGTAACGGTCACGGTTTTCTGCGAACTCAAGGTACAAGGCTCCTGATTCAAGGCAAGGTGGCACGGAGTGGCCGACGGGCGGACCCGAATAATCGGGCATAGACGTCACGCTTGTCGAGGCTTAGCGCTGGGCGAGCGAGTAATCATGCAGCGCCCGCGCCGCCGGTTCGATCTCGCTGACGCGCTGCTGATGCGCCTGTACATCGAGGTCCGCCGGCAGTTCGAAGTTGTCCTGTTCGGCGCACCAGGAGATTTTCTCCAGCAGTGCGGCCTGTTCGGCGGGCAGTTCAGGCCAGTTGCCGATAGCGGCGCCACGGATATAGCCAAAGCACCATTCTTCGGCGAGGGTCAGGGTCTGGCCCTGATGCTCCGTGTCGTCGAAGCGCGCCCGGAAACCTTTGGCGTCGGTGGCCAGTTGGGCGGCGCGGGCGTTCATGTGGCGAACGCACAGTTCGAGGAACTGCTTGGCTTCTTCGGCACTTTCCCACTGCGGGTTCTGCCCGCCCCAGATCGCCGGGAACCACTCGGCGATATCGACCGGTGCCGGGCTGGACACCAGTGCGCAGAAGTAACCATCGAGTTCGGCGAGGTTCAGCACCGAGTGGTCGTCACCGTACTTGAGCAGGGTTTCTTCGATCAGGTCGAAATCGGCGGGGGCCAGAGGTTGGGTGAGCATGGGGCGTATCCTTTAAACGTCGAGCGCCGCTGCGGCAGCGGCTTAAAGCGCGAAGGATGGCGCCTGAGGCGGTTTTTATCCAGCCTTTTCCAAGGCCGACGGCCCGTCCCGGATGAATTTTAGCAGTCCCGTTTTTGGCTGATGCGCCGTGGCTCACCCTTGTTATAGTTCGGCTCTTATTACTCGCCAGTCAGGGATCACTGCCATGTCCGAATACCAAGCCTTCGTCGTCGAGCTCATTGGCAGCGTTGCCCATGTGCAGATCAACCGCCCGGAAAAGATCAACGCCATGAACGCGGCGTTCTGGACCGAGATCATCGATATCTTCCGCTGGGTCGACGACACCGACGCCGTGCGCGCCGTGGTGCTCAGCGGTGCCGGCAAACATTTCTCGTCCGGCATCGACCTGATGATGCTGGCCTCGGTGGCCAATGATTTTGGCAAGGACGTGGGCCGTAATGCACGCCTGTTGCGGCGCAAGATCCTCGAACTGCAAGCCTCGTTCAACGCCGTCGACACCTGCCGCAAGCCGGTGTTGGCCGCGATCCAGGGCTACTGCATCGGCGGTGCCATCGACCTGATCAGCGCCTGCGACATGCGTTACGCCGCCGAGGACGCGCAGTTTTCCATCAAGGAAATCGACATCGGCATGGCGGCCGACGTCGGCACCCTGCAGCGCCTGCCGCGCATCATCGGCGATGGCATGCTGCGCGAGCTGGCCTACACCGGTCGCCAGTTCGGCGCCGAGGAAGCGCGCAGCATCGGCCTGGTCAATCGCGTGTATCCCGATCAGGAAAGCCTGTTGGCCGGCGTACTGGACATCGCCCGGGAAATCGCCGCCAAATCGCCGATTGCCGTGACCGGCACCAAGGCCATGATCAGCTACATGCGTGACCATACAGTCAATGACGGTCTGGAATACGTTGCCACCTGGAACGCGGCTATGTTGCAATCCAACGACTTGCGCGTGGCCATCGCGGCCCATATGAGCAAGCAGAAACCCGAATTCGTGGATTGACTGATATGACCCCAGGCTGGATTACCACCACACTGCTGGACAACCAAACCCCCGGCGGCTGGGCCGTCGCGCGCAGCCGCGAGGGTTTTTTACACGACACCAATGGCGCGCTGTTCCCGCGGGAATGGCTCAAGCGCCAGGACCTGGCGGTGTTCGCCGAACACGGTATCGGCCATCTTGACGGCGAGCCGGTGTACCTGCTCGAACTCAATGCCGCCAGCGACGTGCCTGGATGCAGTTGGCAAGGCCTGCGCGGCTTCATGCTGCAAGGCGATCACCGGCTGTACAAAGTGCTGGCCTATGCCGCGCAGATCGGCACCTGGGCGCGGGAACACCGTTTTTGTGGCAGTTGCGGCCAGGCCATGGTCCAGGTGCCTCGGGAGCGGGCGATGTTCTGCGAGGCTTGTGACCTGCGCAGCTACCCGCGCATCTCGCCGAGCATGATTGTGCTGGTGACCCGTGGCGACGAGATCCTGCTGGCGCGGTCGCCGCGCTTTGTCCCCGGGGTCTACAGCACGCTGGCGGGGTTTGCCGAGCCGGGTGAGTCGGCCGAAGACTGCCTGATCCGCGAAGTTCACGAAGAAGTGCAGCTGGAAGTCCGCAATATCCAGTACGTGGGCAGCCAGTGCTGGCCGTTTCCCCATTCGATGATGCTGGGCTTCCATGCCGAGTACGCCGGTGGCGATATCGTGCCCCAGGCCGATGAGATCGAGGACGCGCAGTGGTTCAACATCCACGACTTGCCGCCGTTGCCGGCGTCACGCTCGATTGCGCGTTACCTGATCGACCTCTACGTGGCCCGCCGCTTAGGCCACGCTGAACCAGTGCTGCCAGGCTAGGCGCACCGTCAGGCCGAGGACCACGGTGATAAACACCGGGCGAATGAATTTGGCGCCGCCGCTGATTGCGCTGCGTGCGCCAAAGAACGCGCCCACCATCACCGACACGCCCATGGCCAGCCCGACGATCCAGTCCACCGAACCGTTGATGATAAACACCGACAGCGCCGCCGCGTTGCTGACGAAGTTCATGCTGCGCGCCACGCCGCTGGCTTTGACCAGGTCGATGGGGTGCAGCAGCATCGTGCTCACCGTCCAGAACGCGCCGGTGCCGGGGCCGGCCACGCCGTCGTAGAAGCCCAGGCCGAAGCCTTGGGTGGCCTGCCATTTCTTCTTGATCGGTGCGTCGCCCTCCAGCGGCGCCTTGGGCGTGCCGCCGAACAACAGGTACAGGCCACAACCGAAGACGATCACCGGGAGCATCTTGTTCAGGGTTTCGGCGGGCAGGTAGTGGGCGACGATGGCGCCGGCCAGGGCGCCGATAAACGTACCGACGATGGCATGTACCCACTGGCGCGGGTGAAACAGCTTGCGTCGGTAAAAGGTGAAACTGGCGGTGGCCGAGCCGAAGGTGGAGCTGAGTTTGTTGGTGCCCAGTACCAAATGGGGCGGCATGCCGGCGGTGAGCAGGGCCGGGGTGGTGAGCAAGCCGCCACCGCCGGCGATGGCGTCGATGAAGCCGGCGATGAACGCAACGACGGCCAGGATGGCGAGGGTAGTGAGGTCTACGCTGAGTTCGAAGGGCATGGGCAGGGCTTATGGTTGGCAGGGCGCTATGCGAAAGGCGGCCATCTTACCTGCCCGATGTACGCAAATCCAAATGTGGGAGGGCGCAAGCCTCCTCCCACATTCGAACGGTGCCGGCCTGGCTATTTGTGGGTGCCCAGCCACTCCAGCGCGGTGCGCCAGATGCAGATCCCGAGGAAGTACGCCGACATCAGCGACCACAACCCAAACGTCCACGGGTTGGTGTTCGGGTAATCCACCACCATCAAGAAGCTGCACAGCAACCAGAGCGTGGTCACCGCGATGTTGATCGGCATGAACCGCTTGACCCGGAACGGGTGCAGGAACTTCATCGGCGTCACGGTCAGCAGCGCCAGGCCAATCACCGTGAGCAACGTCACCCACGCGTCGGGCTGGATGATATACACGCAGAGGGCCACCACGTTCCAGGCGGCGGGGAAGCCGACGAAGTAGTTGTCCTTGCTTTTCATGTTCACGTTGCAGAAGCAGAACAGCGACGACACCAGGATCACCGACACCGTGAACAGGTGGGTAAAGTCCGGCAGGTCGATATAGCGGTAGATAAACAGTGCCGGGATAAACACATAGGTCAGGTAATCGATCACCAGGTCCAGCACCGAGCCGTCAAAGCTGGGCAGTACCGTGCTGACATTCACGCGGCGGGCCAGGGAACCGTCGACGCCATCGACCACCAGTGCCAGGCCCAGCCACAGCAGGCACGCCTTGGGTGAGTTCTCCAGCAAGGCCAGCGTGGCCAGGAAGGCCAACACCACTCCGGTGGCAGTGAAGCCGTGGGCGCCCCAGGCTTTCAGTCTGGCTACATGCAGGGTCGATATCACGGGCGGTTCTCCAAAGGGTGAAACGGGGCAGCCGACGCTGTGGCAGCGTCGAGTCTGGCCAGGGGATGCAGGTATCGACCGGGAAGGGGAGGATAAGGTTCACCACCCCGGTGATTGCTTAGCGTAGCAAGCGTCGGACGTTTCGGCATCAGCCTTGGCGGAACACCAAGGCTTTCAAGCCGCTTTGCCGATCGATATCCGGGAATTCCGGCGGGTTTTCCAGCCGCTCGACAAAGCGCAGGCCCGGTGCTTCGCGGGTCACGCCGTCGATCAGGAAGTCCTCGCCGAACGCCGGGTCATTCATGCACGCCAGCACCGTGCCTTGTGGCGTGAGCAAATCCGGCAGGCGGCGCAGCACGCGCTGGTAATCCTTGGTCAGCAGGAAACTGCCTTTCTGGAAGGACGGCGGGTCGATGATCACCAGATCATAGGGGCCGCTGTGGATGACCTTGGCCCAGGACTTGAACAAGTCGTGGCCAAGAAAGGTAACGCGGCTCAGGTCATGCCCATTCAGGCGATGGTTGTCGCGACCCCGGCTCAGGGCGCCGCGGGCCATGTCCAGGTTCACCACATGCTCGGCGCCGCCCTCGATGGCCGCCACGGAAAACCCGCAGGTGTAGGCGAACAGGTTGAGTACCCGCAGCCCCTTGGCCTGTTCGCGCACCCAGTTGCGGCCGTAGCGCATGTCGAGAAACAGCCCGCTGTTCTGTTTTTTACCGAGGTCGATCAGGTAGCGCAGGCCGCCTTCGGTAATCGTCAGCTCATCGATCGCATCGCCCACCAGCCATTCGGTGGTGCTTTGCGGCAGGTAGCGGTGCTGCAGGGCTACCGTGTGGGCGCCGGACTGCGCCCATTCGAACTGAACCAGCAGCTGTTTCAGCGCGTCCAGGTGCGCCGCCTCCGGCTCCTTGAACAGCGCGACCAGCACCACGCCCTGCAGCCAGTCCACAGTCAGTTGCTCCAGGCCCGGCCAGCAACGGCCGCGCCCGTGGAACAGGCGCCGGGTTTCGGTCGGTGGCGTGGCCAGGGCGGTCAGCAGGTGGGCGTGCAGTGTGGCGAGGGCGTCGGGGTTCATCGTTGAGCGTCGTTCGTTGAGCGGGCGGCATTTTAAACACAATGGCGAGGTTTCGGGGGGTTAGAGCACAACGTGCTGGGAAACGTCTGATTGGCAGCGATTCATGCTCAAAATATGCTTTGGCACGCCTGACATCAGGCAAAAAATCCTCAGTCATCGACATAAACTGGAAAAAAAGCCTGGAGGTGCCCATGAACGGTTTTGCGAGCGCAGTGAATCACACCACAACGGATCAGCTCGCCGGTGATCAAATCGAGCAGGACGAGTGGCGCGACGCCCTGGCCTCGCTGGTGGCCAACGCCGGCCCCGCGCGGGCGCGGCAGATCCTCGACGTGCTGGCCCGTGAAGGCGGCGCCCCGCACATCGACTGGAAACCCCGTCACGGCACCCCGTATATCAATAGCATCAGCGTCGAGCAGCAGCCGGCGTTTCCCGGCGACCTGGCCACCGAAGAACGCCTGGCCTCGCTGGTGCGCTGGAACGCCCTGGCCATGGTGGTGCGCGCCAACCAGGCCTATGGCGAACTCGGCGGTCATATCGCCAGCTACGCCAGCGCGGCGGATTTGTTCGAAGTGGGCTTCAATCACTTTTTCCGTGCCCGCCACGACGGTTTCGGCGGCGACCTGGTGTTCTACCAGCCGCATTCCGCGCCGGGCATTTATGCGCGGGCGTTCCTGGAGGGGCGCCTGAGCGAGCAGGACCTGGCGCACTACCGGCAGGAAATCGGCGGGGCCAAGGTCGGCGCGCGCGGTTTGTCGAGTTACCCGCATCCGTGGTTGATGCCGGACTTCTGGCAATTTCCCACCGGCTCCATGGGCATCGGCCCGATCAGCTCGATTTTCCAGGCGCGCTTTATGCGCTACCTGCAGCACCGCGGCTTGCAGGACACCACCGAGCGCCACGTCTGGGGCGTATTCGGCGACGGCGAAATGGACGAGCCGGAAAGCATGTCGGCCCTGACCCTGGCCGCTCGCGAAGGCCTGGACAACCTGACCTGGGTGGTCAACTGCAACCTGCAACGCCTCGACGGCCCCGTGCGTGGCAATGGGCGGATCATCGATGAACTGGAGGCGTTGTTCGGCGGCGCCGGCTGGAACGTGATCAAGCTGGTGTGGGGCTCGGACTGGGACGCCTTGCTCGCCAAGGACAGCGACGGCGCCCTGGTCAATACGCTGTCGCAGACCGTGGACGGGCAGTTCCAGACCTTCGCCGCCAAGGACGGCGCCTACAACCGCGAGCACTTCTTCGGCCAGAGCGCGTCCCTGGCCAGGCTGGTCGAGGGCATGAGCGATGAACAGATCGACCGCCTCAAGCGCGGCGGCCACGACATGGTCAAGATCCACGCCGCCTACCACGCGGCGCGGCGGGTCAAGGGCAAACCCACGGTGATCCTGGCCCAGACCAAAAAAGGCTTCGGCATGGGCGAAGCCGGGCAGGGCAAGATGACCACCCACCAGCAGAAGAAACTCGATCGCGAGGCGCTGATCGCCTTCCGCAATCGTTTCCAGTTGCCGCTGACGGATGAGCAGACCGAGTCGTTGAGTTTCTTCAAACCGGCCGCTGACAGCCTGGAGTTGCGCTATCTGCATCAACGGCGCAACGCCCTGGGCGGCTACGTGCCCAGTCGTTGCCAGGCCGCCGCGCCGGTCAGTGTGCCGCCTCTGGCCGGTTACGCCGGCTTCGCCACGGCTGCCGCGGGTAAGGAGATGTCCACCACCATGGCCTTCGTGCGTATGCTCACCAACCTGCTCAAGGACAAGCACCTGGGGCCACGCATCGTGCCGATCGTCGCCGACGAGGCGCGTACCTTCGGCATGGCCAACCTGTTCAAGCAGATCGGCATCTACTCCAGCGTCGGCCAACGCTACGAGCCGGAAGATATCGGCTCGATCCTCAGCTACCGCGAAGCCACCGACGGGCAGATCCTCGAAGAGGGCATCAGCGAAGCCAGCGCCATCAGCTCCTGGGTCGCGGCGGCCACCAGCTATTCGGTGCATGGCCTGCGCATGTTGCCGTTCTACATCTATTACTCGATGTTCGGCTTTCAGCGCGTGGGCGACCTGATCTGGGCCGCCGCCGACCAGCGCGCCCGTGGCTTTCTGCTGGGCGCCACTGCCGGCCGCACCACCCTCGGCGGCGAGGGCCTGCAGCATCAGGACGGCAGCAGCCACCTGAGCGCCGCCAGCGTCCCCAACTGCCGTGCCTACGACCCGGCGTTTGCCGGGGAGTTTGCGGTGATCCTCGACCACGGCATGCGCCAGATGCTGGAGCACGATGTCGACGAGTTCTACTACGTGACCCTGATGAACGAGAACTACCCGCAGCCGAGCCTGCCCGAGGGGGTGGAAGCGGCGATCATCAAAGGTATGTACCGCTTGCAGGGCGCGCCTGACGCCCAGGTGCGCCTGCTCGGTTCGGGTACGCTGGTGCGTGAAGCCCAGGCGGCTGCGCAGCTATTGGCGGACGATTGGCAGGTGGCGAGTGAGGTCTACAGCGTGACCAGCTTCAGCGAACTGGCACGGCAGGCGCGGGAGGTGGAGCGTTGGAATCGCTTGCATCCGCAGGCGATCCAGCGCGTCAGTCATGTGAATGATTGTTTGCCCAAGGGCGCCCCGGTGGTTGCGGTGTCGGACTACGTGCGGGCGGTGCCGCAGATGATTGCTTCGTACCTGGATTCCCCCTACACCGTACTCGGCACCGACGGTTTCGGGCGCAGTGATACACGGGCGGCGTTGCGGGATTTTTTTGAGGTCGATCGCCATCACCTCGTGCTGGCCGCGCTGACGGCATTGGCGGAGCAGGGCAGTCTGGATCGGCAGGTATGCCAGCAGGCGATTGAACGCTATGGCCTCCAGGCGGAGCGTGCAGCGTCCTGGATCTAAATGTGGGAGGGGGCTTGCCCCCGATTGCGCCGGGTCAGTGCGCCATAAGCTGACTGACACACTGCTATCGGGAGCAAGCCCTCTCCCACATTTAGAGCGTGGCGATCAGGGCTGGCCCAAAGGCCTCTTTCAAGAACACGGGGGCGATATACCGCTGGTAATGCGCCTCGGACAGCAGGAAAAACTCGCGATCAATTCCATCGCGCAAATCCGCCAGGCTGTGCTCGCGAAATTCCGGCAGCAACACCAGGCCATATGCGTCCAGCCTGGTAATCACCCGCGCACCCCGGGCAATCAACTGGTAGGCCCAGCAGTACGGTGACTGGTGCGGCATAAAGCGAATCTTGCGGCTTTCCAGTTGCTGGCGCAGGCGCTGTGGGTCGAACACGTCCAGCTTGGAGGCCATCACCTGCACCAGCAGTTGCTCAAGGCGCAGCCACACCGCCTGTTTTTCCTCGGCGTTGTAGCCATTCCACTGGATGACTTCATGGTGATAACGCTTGCACCCGCGGCAGACCAGATCACCGTAAACGGTGGAGCACAGGCCGACGCAGGGGGTCTTGATGGTTTGATTGGGCATAAAAAAACATCGACAGGTGAAACAACACGGCCCCTGAAGGGGCCGTTTTTTTCAATCAATCCCAGCTCAACGCACCGCCAGTCTGGTACTCGATCACACGGGTCTCAAAGAAATTCTTCTCTTTCTTCAAGTCCATGATCTCGCTCATCCATGGGAACGGGTTAGTCGTCCCTGGATACTCTTCCTTCAAACCGATCTGCGACAGACGACGGTTAGCGATGAACTTGAGGTAGTCCTCCATCATCGCCGCGTTCATGCCGAGTACACCGCGTGGCATGGTGTCGCGCGCGTATTCGATCTCCAGTTGGGTCCCTTGCAGGATCATCTGGGTTGCTTCTTCCTTCATCTCGGCGTCCCACAGGTGTGGGTTTTCGATTTTGATCTGGTTGATCACGTCGATGCCGAAGTTCAGGTGCATCGACTCGTCGCGCAGGATGTACTGGAACTGCTCGGCCACGCCGGTCATTTTGTTGCGGCGGCCCATGGAGAGGATCTGGGTGAAGCCGCAATAGAAGAAGATGCCTTCCAGTACGCAGTAGTAGGCGACCAGGTTGCGCAGCAGTTCTTTGTCGGTGTCGACGGTGCCGGTTTCGAATTTCGGGTCGGAGATGGAACGCGTGTATTTCAGGCCCCAGGCGGCTTTTTTCGCGACCGATGGGATCTCGTGGTACATGTTGAAGATCTCGCCTTCATCCATGGCCAGCGATTCGATGCAGTACTGGTAGGCGTGGGTGTGGATCGCCTCTTCGAAGGCCTGGCGCAGGATGTACTGGCGGCACTCCGGGTTGGTGATCAGGCGGTACACGGCCAGGACCAGGTTGTTGGCGACCAGCGAGTCGGCGGTGGAGAAGAAGCCGAGGTTGCGCATGACGATGCGGCGTTCGTCGTCGGTCAGGCCTTCGGGGTTTTTCCACAGCGCGATGTCGGCGGTCATGTTGACCTCTTGCGGCATCCAGTGGTTGGCGCAGCCGTCGAGGTATTTCTGCCAGGCCCAGTCGTACTTGAAGGGCACGAGTTGGTTGAGGTCGGCGCGGCAGTTGATCATGCGCTTTTCGTCGACAGCGACGCGGGCGGAGGCGCCTTCGAGCTCGGCGAGGCCTTCGGCGATGTCGAGTTTGTCGAGGGCAGCCTTGGCGCGGATGATCGCAGCGGAGTCGTTGGCGGTGACGGCGCGGGCTTCGATGGCGGCAGCGGCGCCGGCACCGTCGAGGCGGTCCATGTTGGCTTCGGTGGCGTGGCCGGCGTTGGCGCCTTTGACGGCGACTTCGCCGTCTTCTTCTTTGTCGAATTCGTCCCAGCTCAGCATGACGTGTCGTCTCCTGCGTGAGGGCTCGAAGGTGCCCGTGTGAAACCGGATGGTTGGGGGTTCACACGGCCCTCGGGCCGCGGTGGATCTTAAGGAATCGTTTGTTGCAACAGCTAGCGCAGGCATTAAACGCAATGGGGTGAACGGGTGCTCTGCGTGAGGCTTGAGGGGCGGAGCGATAGATGCATGCTCCTGCGGAGGCCTCAGGTCGGCTCTTCATCCCAGTGTAAAGGGATATTGCAGGCCCGATTTACCCGCGCATTATAGGGAAAAAAACGGCTTTGTGTTGTGGCAGATGCGCTCGGATTGCTGACAAAACGCCTGGTATTCGAGCCAGAGCGAGGGTTTACAGGGGGTTGGTGCCGGAGGATTTTTTTGACGGACGGTGGGCTATTTATTGCGGGGGCTGGCGAGGTTTTTTGAGCGGGGGAGCGGGAGGCGGGTTTTTGGCCGCAAGAACAATTTCTTGCGGCGAATAAGATCACGGTCAATGTGAACTAACGAAGTTGTTATCCGTTAGAGCAACCGTTACCCATCACATGGTAGTTAAGAATGTGGCGCTGACCTTTGGAGTCTTCATATTCCATTTTTACCGGTACGACTTCGCATACATCTGGAATGGTGCTCATGGAGACTACTTTGGCGACGTCCAGGTGAGTGCTGTAGGTGTAGTCTTCAACAATCGGGGCGTTCTGGCCGGCTACGTCAGTCGGGGCTTCCTCGGCCAGGGCGGCGGTGGCGCACAAGCTGCTGAGGGCCATAACTAATAAAGCTTTCATTTCTCTTTTTACCTTCTTCAGTGCGAAAGGGGGCACGGGGCCCTTTGGAGGCCTCGTGTGTAACTTAGGGGTGTTTACTTCCGATTAACGTGCCTTCGTGGGGGCTGTTACGTTGTTAATCTGGTTGCCTTGTTGGCGGAGTCGATTTTAGGCCTGCGGGTTATATTCATATACCCGTGCTTTTGATAAACACTATTGGTGGTTTTTGTAACAATCCCCCGTCGCAGGTTTTTTTACGTGTCCGCCAAGCGCCGCAGGCTACGGGCCAGAGGGGGGAAGGAGATAGCAGGGCAATTTGTAGGGTCTTGTTACTACCATCGTCGAATGGTTCTATAGGCTGACCCCGGCTACAACTGGGGTCATACAAAAACAACTATTTCACCGAGGTAAGAAAGATGAGTGCGGCTTCCCTGTACCCCGTTCGCCCCGAAACAGTAGCCAACACGCTGACTGACGAGGCGACCTACAAGGCCATGTACCAGCAGTCGGTGGTCAACCCCGATGGTTTCTGGCGTGAGCAAGCCAAGCGTCTTGACTGGATCAAGCCTTTCACCACGGTGAAGCAGACCTCATTCGACGATCACCATGTCGACATCAAGTGGTTTGCCGATGGCACCTTGAACGTTTCCTACAACTGCCTGGACCGTCACCTCGCCGAGCGCGGCGACCAGGCGGCGATCATCTGGGAGGGCGATGACCCTGCCGACAGCCGCACCATCACCTACCGCGAGTTGCACGAACAAGTCTGCAAGTTTGCCAACGCGCTGCGTGGCCAGGACATACACCGCGGCGACGTGGTGACTATTTATATGCCGATGATCCCCGAAGCTGCGGTCGCCATGCTGGCCTGTGCCCGCATCGGTGCGATCCACTCGGTGGTGTTTGGCGGTTTCTCGCCGGAGGCCTTGGCTGGTCGCATCATCGACTGTAAGTCGAAAGTTGTAATCACCGCCGACGAAGGTGTGCGCGCCGGTAAGAAGATTCCGTTGAAGGCCAACGTCGACGACGCTCTGACCAACCCGGAAACCAACAGCGTCCAGAAAGTCATCGTGTGCAAGCGCACCAGTGGCAGTATCAAGTGGAACCAGCATCGCGACATCTGGTACGAAGACCTGATGAAAGTGGCGGGCACCGTGTGCGCGCCGAAAGAGATGGGCGCCGAAGAAGCGCTGTTCATCCTTTATACCTCCGGCTCCACCGGCAAGCCTAAAGGCGTGCAGCACACCACTGGCGGCTACTTGTTGTATGCGGCCCTGACCCATGAGCGCGTGTTCGACTACCGCCCGGGCGAAATCTTCTGGTGTACCGCCGACGTCGGCTGGATCACCGGCCACACCTATATCGTCTACGGGCCACTGGCCAATGGCGCGACCACGCTGATGTTCGAAGGCGTGCCTAACTACCCGGACATCACTCGGGTGGGCAAGATCGTCGACAAGCACAAGGTCAATGTTCTCTACACCGCGCCGACGGCGATCCGCGCGATGATGGCTTCCGGCACCGCCGCCTGCGAAGGCGTTGATGGCAGCAGCTTGCGCCTACTGGGTTCGGTGGGTGAGCCGATCAACCCGGAAGCGTGGGACTGGTACTACAAGAACGTCGGCCAATCCCGTTGCCCGATCGTCGATACCTGGTGGCAGACCGAGACCGGCGCCACCCTGATGAGCCCGCTGCCGGGCGCCCATGCGCTCAAGCCGGGTTCGGCGGCACGGCCGTTCTTCGGTGTGGTGCCGGCCTTGGTGGACAACCTGGGCAACATCATCGAAGGCCCTGCCGAAGGCAACCTGGTGATCCTCGATTCGTGGCCAGGCCAGGCCCGTACCCTGTACGGCGACCATGACCGTTTCGTCGATACCTACTTCAAGACCTTCCGGGGCATGTACTTCACCGGTGACGGCGCCCGTCGCGATGAAGATGGCTACTGGTGGATCACCGGCCGTGTGGATGACGTGTTGAACGTGTCCGGCCACCGTATGGGGACCGCCGAGATCGAAAGCGCCATGGTCGCCCACCCGAAAGTCGCCGAAGCGGCGGTGGTGGGTGTGCCGCACGACATCAAGGGCCAAGGCATCTATGTGTATGTCACCCTGAAAAATGGTGAAGAGCCGACCGAAGCGCTGCGCCTGGAACTGAAGAACTGGGTGCGCAAGGAAATCGGGCCGATCGCTTCGCCGGACGTGATCCAGTGGGCACCGGGCTTGCCGAAGACGCGGTCGGGCAAAATCATGCGACGTATCCTGCGCAAGATTGCCACGGCTGAGTACGATGGCTTGGGCGATATCTCCACCCTGGCCGACCCAAGTGTGGTGGCGCATTTGATTGAGACCCACAAGACCATGAACGTCGCGTAAGACGGGTAGGTGGGACAGAGCCCCATTCGGCGTGAGCCGGGTGGGGCTTTTTTGTGGTCTCTCAAAACCACTGAAGATCCCATGTTTGTGGTCTCTCGAAGCCACTGAAGATCCCATGTTTGTGGTCTCTCGAAGCCACTGAAGATCCCATGTGGGAGGGGGCTTGCCCCCGATGGCGGTGGATCAGTCACTGATCAGTTGGCTGAAGACCGCTATCGGGGGCAAGTCGAATCGTCGCACCGCCCCTCCCACATGGACCTGCATAACCCCAGGCCAATAAATATCGACTTCTTCGTCAGGACGTTTCTGAATGTTACCGAGCGGCGCAAATGTGTAACCCTTCGCCCGAACATGAGGCAAAGTGCTACGGGTTTGCACCGAAAAGCCGCGTTTTAGACAGCTCCCAGTATTAGATTAAACGCCAGACTTGCCGTGCTAGAAGGGTTTGCGAATAATAGGCCCGCTATTTGCAGTATCAACAGGTTTAATATCTTTTGTCTCTGCATAAAAAACAGGGACTGTCAATGTGCTGGAACCGCTTTCTCGGTGCTTCTGTAAATTGTTGTCGCATTGAGGAAATATCGGCTTCCGGCCTGTCGTTAGAATGCCGATCACTCGCTCGTCGTCGCCGCTGTTGAATCGGCGTAGGACGCAGCACCGCTATTCGGTTTCACTCAGTCGCATCGTGGGCCATGGCTCATACTGCTGTTTTGCCCTATACCGATGGAGTCCCAAGATGAAGAAACTCGTGCTGTTGGGCGCCCTGGCGCTGTCCGTGCTGTCCATGCAGGCTTTCGCTGAAGGCAAGCCTCTGAAAATTGGTATCGAAGCGGCATACCCTCCGTTTGCCTCGAAGGCGCCGGATGGCAACATCGTCGGTTTTGACTACGACATCGGCAACGCTCTGTGCGAAGAGATGAAGGTCAAGTGTACTTGGGTCGAGCAAGAGTTCGACGGCCTGATCCCCGCGCTGAAAGTGCGCAAGATCGACGCGATCCTGTCGTCCATGTCCATCACCGACGACCGCAAGAAGTCCGTGGACTTCACCAACCGCTACTACCTGACCCCGGCGCGCCTGGTGTTGAAGGAAGGCACGACCGTCAGCGACAGCCTGGATGAGTTGAAAGGCAAGAAGATTGGCGTGCAGCGCGGTTCGATCCACGACCGTTTCGCCAAGGAAGTACTGGCGCCTAAAGGTGCCACGGTTGTTCCTTACAGCTCGCAGAACGAAATCTACCTGGACGTGGAAGCCGGTCGCCTCGACGGCACCGTGGCTGACGCCACCCTGTTGCAGGAAGGTTTCCTCGATACGGCTGCGGGTAAAGGCTACGCGTTCACCGGCCCAGCCTTTACCGATAGCAAATACTTCGGCGATGGCATCGGTATCGCGGTACGTAAAGGCGACAAGGAAAACCTGGACCGCATCAACGCTGCGATCGCTGCGATTCGTGCCAACGGCAAGTACAAGGCTATCCAGGACAAGTACTTCAACTTCGATATTTACGGCCCAGACGCCAAGTAAATCGTCGCAGCGGTCTGTCCAGAATGGCGCAAGCAACAGAATTCCTGAGGTTTGCGCCATTTTTTCATCCCCCTTTTCGAGGACCTGAATCATGTTGAAAGGCTACGGGGCCGTCATCCTCGATGGCGCATGGTTGACGCTTCAGCTCGCCTTGTCGTCCATGGCCTTGGCCATCGTTCTGGGTCTGATCGGGGTCGCGTTACGCCTGTCGCCGGTGCGCTGGTTGGCCTGGCTGGGTGACTTGTACTCCACGGTGATCCGTGGGATTCCCGACCTGGTGCTGATCCTGCTGATTTTCTACGGCGGTCAGGACCTGCTCAACCGCGTCGCGCCGATGCTTGGCTATGACGACTATATCGACTTGAACCCCTTGGCCGCCGGTATCGGCACCCTGGGTTTCATCTTTGGCGCCTACCTGTCGGAAACCTTCCGCGGCGCCTTCATGGCCATCCCCAAGGGCCAGGCCGAAGCCGGCCTGGCGTATGGCATGAGCCCTTTCCAGGTGTTTTTCCGGGTGATGGTGCCGCAGATGATCCGGCTGGCGATCCCCGGGTTTACCAACAACTGGCTGGTCCTGACCAAGGCCACCGCGCTGATTTCGGTGGTGGGCCTGCAAGACATGATGTTCAAGGCCAAGCAGGCGGCGGATGCCACCCGCGAGCCTTTTACCTTCTTCCTCGCAGTGGCGGCGATGTACCTGGTGATCACCAGCGTATCGTTGCTGGCGTTGCGTCATCTTGAGAAGCGCTACTCGGTAGGCGTAAGGGCGGCTGATCTATGATCTTCGACTACAACGTCATCTGGGACGCCATGCCGCTGTACCTCGGCGGCTTGCTGACCACCCTGAAACTGCTCGCCATTTCGCTGTTCTTCGGCCTGCTCGCCGCCTTGCCCCTGGGCTTGATGCGGGTGTCCAAGCAGCCGATCGTCAACGGCGCGGCCTGGCTCTACACCTATGTGATCCGCGGCACACCGATGCTGGTGCAGCTGTTCTTGATCTACTACGGCCTGGCCCAGTTCCAGGCGGTGCGCGAGAGCTTCCTGTGGCCGCTGTTGTCCAGCGCCACGTTCTGCGCGTGCCTGGCCTTTGCGATCAACACCAGCGCCTACACCGCCGAAATCATCGCCGGGAGCCTCAAGGCCACCCCCAACGGTGAGATCGAAGCGGCCAAGGCCATGGGCATGTCGCGCTACAAGCTGTACCGCCGCATCCTGCTGCCATCGGCCCTGCGCCGGGCGCTGCCGCAGTACAGCAACGAAGTGATCATGATGCTGCAGACCACCAGCCTGGCATCCATCGTCACCCTGATCGACATCACCGGTGCCGCGCGCACGGTGAACGCACAGTTCTACCTGCCGTTCGAAGCGTATATCACCGCCGGCGCGTTCTACCTGTGCCTGACTTTCATCCTGGTGCGCCTGTTCAAGTTGGCCGAGCGCCGCTGGCTGAGCTACCTGGCTCCACGGAAGCACTGATATGGAACGTATCGATCACCTGTTGCCCTGGGGCCACCTGGGTTGCGAGCGCCAACTGAGCGTGTTCCGTTTCGGCAGCGGCGAGCGCAAGGCCTACATCCAGGCCAGCCTGCACGCCGATGAACTGCCGGGGATGCGTGCCGCGTGGGAGCTGAAAAAGCGCCTGACCGAACTGGAACAGCAAGGCGCGCTCAACGGCGTGATCGAGTTGGTGCCGGTGGCCAACCCGATGGGCCTGGGCCAGCTGTTGCAAGGCAGCCATCAAGGGCGTTTCGAGATTGGCAGCGGCAAGAATTTCAACCGCGATTTCGTCGAGTTGAGCGAGCCGCTGATCGCACAACTGCACGGCAAGCTCGGCGATGATCCCCATGCCAACGTGCGCGTGATCCGCCAGGCGATGCGCGATACGCTCGACGCGCTACCCGCGCCGGCCAGCCAGTTGCAAGGCATGCAGCGGGTGCTGCTGAGCCACGCCTGCACCGCGGACATCGTCCTCGACCTGCATTGCGACGCCGAAGCCGCGCTGCACATGTACGCGCTGCCCCAGCATTGGCCGCAGTGGCGGTCGCTGTCGGCGCATTTGAATGTGAAAGTCGGGCTGCTGGCGGAAGACTCCGGCGGCAGTTCGTTCGATGAAGCCTGCTCGCTGCCCTGGCTGCGTGTGTCGCGGGCGTTCCCCGAGGCGCAGATTCCGCTGGCGTGCCTGGCGACCACCCTGGAACTGGGCGGCCAGGCCGATACCGGCCGCGACGAAGCGATCTTCCACGCCGAAGGCATCCTCGCGTTCCTCGCCGAGCAGGGCCTGATTAAAGGTGAGTGGCCGGCGCCACGTCACGAACCCTGCGAAGGCGTGCCCTTCGAAGGCACCGAATTGCTGTTTGCACCCCACGCTGGCGTGATCAGTTACCTGCGTAAAGCCGGTGACTGGGTGGACGCCGGCGAGCCGGTTTTTGAAGTGATCGACCCTCTGGAAGACCGCGTGAGCATCATCTGCGCCGGCACTTCGGGGGTGCTGTTTGCCGTTGAACGGCTACGTTATGCCCAAGCGGGTTTCTGGCTGGCCAAGGTGGCGGGGCGCGAAGCGCTGCGTCACGGGCGCTTGCTCAACGACTGACCACCTGTTTTTGTGAGAACCGACCGCATGTACAAGCTTGAAGTCCAAGACCTGCATAAACGCTATGGCAGTCATGAAGTGCTCAAAGGCGTGTCCCTGGCCGCCGCGGCCGGTGATGTGATCAGCATCATCGGTTCCAGCGGTTCGGGCAAAAGTACCTTTTTGCGCTGCGTCAACCTGCTGGAGCAGCCCCACGCCGGCAAGATCCTGCTCAATAACGAAGAGCTGAAACTGGTGGCCGGCAAAGACGGCGCCCTGCGGGCCGCCGACCCGAAACAGCTGCAACGCATGCGTTCGCGCCTGTCCATGGTGTTCCAGCATTTCAACCTGTGGTCGCACATGACCGCGCTGGAAAACGTGATGGAAGCCCCGGTGCATGTGCTGGGCATGTCGAAAAAGGACGCGCGGGAAAAGGCCGAGCACTACCTGGCCAAAGTCGGCGTGGGCCATCGTAAGGATGCGTTCCCCGGCCATATGTCCGGTGGCGAGCAACAGCGCGTGGCGATTGCCCGTGCGCTGGCGATGGAGCCGGAGGTGATGCTGTTCGACGAACCCACCTCGGCGCTGGACCCGGAGTTGGTCGGCGAAGTGTTGAAAGTCATGCAGGACCTGGCCCAGGAGGGCCGCACCATGGTGGTGGTGACCCACGAAATGGGCTTTGCCCGTGAAGTGTCCAACCAGCTGGTATTCCTGCACAAAGGCATCGTCGAAGAACGCGGCAACCCGCGCGAAGTGCTGGTCAATCCCCAGTCTGAGCGGCTTCAGCAGTTCCTCTCCGGCAGCTTGAAGTAGCCACTCCTTTTATGTGGGAGGGGGCTTGCCCCCGATAGCAGTCTGTCAGTTGATACATCTGGTGACTGATACACCGCTATCGGGGGCAAGTCGAATCGTCGCACCGCCCCTCCCACATTGGATGTTCATCGTTTTTGAGATTTGTGTTCGTTTACGGGCTAGCATTGGCCCACGGCTTCTTTCACTGTTTTTGCTTCGGATAGCCCTCCATGACTGCCCATCGAATTGGTTTCCTGATTTGGCCCAGCACAAAAGCACTGACGCTTGCGCTGGCTGAGGAGGCCTTGCGCGTTGCTCAGCGGGTGCATCCGGAGGTGGTCTATGAACTGTCGTTTCTGCAGGCCGAACCGCAGACCGATGGCGCCTGGCAACTGCCCGGCGGGCCGTGGGCCGGCAAGCTCGAAGGCTTCCAGAAACTGTTCCTGCTGGCCGACGAACCGCCCACCGCGATCGCTTCGCAGCTCAGCACCGCGCTCAAGCAACTGGTGCGCGCCGGGTGTGTGATCGGCGGCTTGTCGGCCGGTGTCTACCCGCTGGCTCATCTCGGTCTGCTCGACGGCTACCGCGCCGCCGTGCATTGGCGCTGGCAGGACGATTTCGCCGAGCGCTTCCCCAAGGTCATCGCCACCAGCCATCTGTTCGACTGGGACCGCGATCGCCTGACCGCCTGTGGCGGCATGTCGGTACTCGACCTGTTGCTGGCGGTGCTGGCCCGTGATCACGGCGCCGAGCTGGCCGGTGCGGTGTCCGAGGAACTGGTGGTGGAGCGCATCCGCGAAGGCGGCGAGCGCCAGCGCATCCCTCTGCAAAACCGCCTGGGCTCGAGCCATCCGAAGCTGACCCAGGCGGTGCTGTTGATGGAGGCCAACATTGAGGAACCGCTGACCACCGACGAAATCGCCCAGCATGTCTGCGTGTCGCGACGACAACTGGAACGCATCTTCAAGCAATACCTCAATCGCGTCCCCAGCCAGTATTACCTGGAACTGCGCCTGAACAAGGCCCGCCAGATGCTGATGCAAACCAGCAAGTCGATCATCCAGATCGGCCTGTCCTGCGGCTTCTCCTCGGGGCCGCACTTCTCCAGCGCCTACCGCAATTTCTTCGGCGCCACCCCCCGCGAAGACCGCAACCAGCGACGCAGCAGCAGCCCGTTCGAGTTGTCGTCGGTGCCGTCCGAACGCGGTTGATCTCACTCGCGCGATCCCTGCGGTAGATAGATAGCCGGCCGCCGGCCAAGTTACGCCTATCCTGCTCGACCACCTGCCGCTGTGCCCCGGTAGCGTTTAAACTGCGCCATTGCGATGCTATTTGTCGCATTGGCGTAAACCCGCCAAAATCGCGGGTTGGCGCTATAAGAAGTTGTCGCTTGGCGGCAAGGCCGCGCTGAAAACTGTCCTTACAATCCCTGCATCGCCCGCCAGTTCCAGGCAGGCGTTCCTCTTCAGGAGACTCCGATGTCCGTTGAGCAAGCCCCGGTGCAACGTGCCGATTTCGACCAGGTCATGGTGCCCAATTACGCACCTGCCGCATTCATCCCCGTGCGCGGCGCAGGTTCGCGCGTGTGGGACCAGGCGGGTCGCGAGCTGATCGACTTTGCCGGCGGCATCGCGGTCAATGTTTTGGGCCATGCCCACCCGGCGCTGGTCGGTGCGTTGACCGAACAGGCCCACAAGCTGTGGCACGTCTCCAACGTCTTCACCAATGAGCCGGCCCTGCGCCTGGCCCACAAGTTGATCGACGCCACTTTTGCCGAGCGTGTGTTCTTCTGCAACTCCGGCGCCGAAGCCAACGAGGCTGCGTTCAAGCTGGCCCGTCGCGTGGCGTTCGACCGCTTCGGCAGCGAGAAATACGAGATCATCGCCGCCCTCAACAGCTTCCACGGCCGCACCCTGTTCACCGTCAACGTCGGTGGCCAGTCGAAGTACTCCGACGGCTTCGGGCCGAAGATCACCGGTATCACCCATGTGCCGTTCAATGACCTGGCCGCGCTGAAAGCTGCCGTGTCGGACAAGACCTGCGCCGTGGTGCTGGAACCGGTGCAAGGCGAGGGCGGCGTACTGCCGGCCGAGCTGGCCTACCTGCAAGGCGCCCGCGAACTGTGCGACGCCCACGACGCGCTGCTGGTGTTCGACGAAGTGCAGACCGGCATGGGCCGCAGCGGCCATCTGTTCGCCTACCAGCACTACGGTGTGGTGCCGGACATTCTCACCAGCGCCAAGAGCCTGGGCGGCGGTTTCCCGATTGCCGCGATGCTCACCACGGAAGCCTTGGCCAAGCACTTGGTGGTCGGCACCCACGGCACCACCTACGGCGGCAACCCGCTGGCGTGTGCGGTGGCGGGGGCGGTGATCGATGTGATCAACACGCCTGAAGTGCTGGCCGGCGTCAACGCCAAGCACGACCTGTTCAAGGCCCGCCTGGAACAGATCGGCAAACAATACGGGATCTTCAGCGAAGTGCGCGGCCTCGGCCTGCTGCTCGGTTGCGTGTTGAGCGACGCCTGGAAAGGCAAGGCCAAGGACGTGTTCAACGCGGCCGAGAAAGAAAACCTGATGATCCTGCAAGCCGGCCCCGACGTGGTGCGTTTCGCGCCGAGCCTGGTGGTGGAGGATGCGGACATCAATGAAGGCCTGGACCGTTTTGAGCGTGCTGTTAAAACACTGACCCAAGCCTGATACACATTTATCTGTCGGACTGGGTCGAATGTGGGAGGGGGCTTGCCCCCGATAGCGGTGTATCAGTCACCAGATGTATCAACTGACAGACTGCTATCGGGGGCAAGTCGAATCGTCGCACCGCCCCTCCCACATTGGATATGTGTTGTTCCTGACCTGTCCGGTACTTTTTCCTATGAGTTTTTCGAGTTAAGGAGTGACACCATGCTGGTGATGCGCCCCGCGCAAATGGCTGATCTGGGCGAGGTGCAGCGTCTGGCTGCGGACAGCCCGATTGGTGTCACCTCCTTGCCGGACGATGTGGAGCGCCTGAGCGACAAGATCGCCGCCAGCGAAGCGTCTTTCGCTGCCGAGGTCAGTTTCAACGGTGAAGAAAGCTATTTCTTCGTGCTCGAAGACACCGAGACCGGCAAGCTCGTCGGCTGTTCGGCCATCGTCGCCTCGGCCGGCTACTCGGAACCGTTCTACAGCTTCCGTAACGAGACCTTCGTCCACGCCTCCCGCGAGCTGAAGATCCACAACAAGATCCACGTGCTTTCCCAGTGCCACGACCTCACCGGCAACAGCCTGCTCACCAGCTTCTACGTGGTGCCGGAGCTGGTCGGTTCGCCGTGGTCGGAACTCAATTCCCGCGGCCGCCTGTTGTTCGTCGCCAGCCATCCCGAGCGCTTCGCCGACTCGGTGGTGACCGAGATTGTCGGCTACAGCGACGAGAACGGTGATTCGCCGTTCTGGGACGCCATCGGGCGCAACTTCTTCGACCTCAACTACGCCGCCGCCGAGCGCCTGTGCGGGCTGAAAAGCCGCACGTTCCTCGCCGAGCTGATGCCGCACTACCCGATCTACGTGCCGCTGCTGCCGGACGAAGCTCAGGAAGCCATGGGCCAGGTGCATCCGCGTGCGCAGATCACCTTCGACATCCTCATGCGCGAAGGCTTCGAGACCGATCACTACATCGACATCTTCGACGGCGGCCCGACGCTGCACGCGCGGGTCTCGGGCATTCGCTCGATCGCCCAGAGCCGCGTGGTGCCGGTGAAGATCGGCGAGAGGGTCAAGGGTGTCGGCCGCCAGTACCTGGTGAGCAACGCGCAGTTGCAGGATTACCGCGCGGTGCTGCTGGAGCTGGACTACGCGCCCGGCAAACCGGTGACCCTGGACCTGGAAGCGGCCGAAGCCCTGGGCGTCGGCGAAGGCGCCAGCGTGCGTTTGGTTGCGGTTTAACGCAGAGTTTTGCGGGTGGCCTGAACGGGCGGCCCGCCTGAGGAGATAGCATGATCGTTCGTCCCGTACGCAGCAGCGATTTACCGGCCCTGATTGATCTGGCGCGCAGCACCGGCACCGGCCTGACCACCTTGCCGGCCAACGAAGAGCGCCTGACCCACCGGGTCGGCTGGGCCGAAAAAACCTTCCGCGGCGAAGCCGGGCGCGGGGATGCCGACTACCTGTTCGTGCTGGAAAACGACGAAGGCCGCGTGGTGGGGATTTCCGCCATCGCCGGCGCCGTCGGCCTGCGCGAGCCCTGGTACAACTTCCGGGTCGGCCTGACCGTCAGCGCCTCCCAGGAGCTGAATATCTACCGTGAGATCCCGACGCTGTTCCTGGCCAACGACCTCACCGGCAACTCCGAACTGTGTTCGTTGTTCCTGCACGCCGATTACCGCAACGGCCTCAACGGCCGCATGCTGGCCAAGGCGCGCCTGCTGTTTATCGCGGAGTTCCCGCAGTTGTTCGGCAACAAGATCATCGCCGAGATGCGCGGCGTGTCCAATGAAGCCGGGCGTTCGCCGTTCTGGGAAAGCCTGGGCCGACACTTCTTCAAGATGGAATTCAGCCAGGCCGACTACCTCACCGGCGTGGGCAACAAAGCCTTTATCGCCGAGTTGATGCCGAAATTTCCGCTGTACAGCTGCTTCCTGTCGGAGGATGCGCGCAACGTGATCGGCAAGGTCCACCCGGATACCGAGCCGGCGCTGAGCATGCTCAAGAGCGAAGGGTTCAGCTACCAGGGCTATGTCGACATTTTCGACGCCGGCCCGGCGGTGGAATGTGAGACCAGCAAGATCCGTGCGGTGCGCGACAGCCAGTCGCTGGTGTTGGCCATCGGCACGCCAGGCGACGACGCCACGCCGTTCCTGATCCATAACCGCAAGCGCGAAGAGTGCCGCATCACCGCCGCACCGGCCCGCCTGGCGGCAGGCACGCTGGTGGTTGATCCGTTGACCGCCAAGCGCCTGCAACTGGTGGTGGGTGATCAAGTGCGTGCCGTACCGTTGTCTGCTGCTCGGGAGTCGAAATAATGAATTCGCTGTATATCGCAGGTAGCTGGCTGGCTGGCCAGGGTGAGTTGTTCGAATCGCGCAACCCGGTGACCCAGCACGTGCTGTGGGCCGGCAATGGCGCCAGCGCCGAGCAGGTCGAATCCGCCGTGCAGGCGGCGCGCCAGGCGTTTCCGGCGTGGGCCCGGCGCTCGTTGGAGGAGCGCATCGGCGTGCTCGAAGCCTTCGCCAATACCTTGAAAAGCCGCGCCGATGAAATCGCCCGCTGCATCGGTGAAGAAACCGGCAAGCCCCTGTGGGAATCGGCCACCGAAGTCACCAGCATGGCCAACAAGATCGCGATCTCGGTGCAAAGCTACCGCGAGCGTACCGGCGAGAAGAGCGGCCCGCTGGGCGACGCCACCGCCGTGCTGCGCCACAAGCCTCACGGCGTGGTGGCGGTGTTTGGTCCTTACAACTTCCCCGGCCACCTGCCCAATGGGCATATCGTCCCGGCGTTGCTGGCGGGCAATACCGTGCTGTTCAAACCCAGCGAGTTGACCCCGAAAGTCGCCGAGCTGACCGTGCAATGCTGGATCGAAGCCGGCCTGCCGGCGGGCGTGTTGAACCTGCTGCAAGGTGCGCGGGAAACCGGGATCGCCCTGGCGGCCAACCCGGGTATCGACGGGTTGTTCTTCACCGGCTCCAGCCGCACCGGCAACCACCTGCACCAGCAGTTCTCCGGGCGCCCGGACAAGATCCTGGCCCTGGAAATGGGCGGTAACAACCCGCTGGTGGTGGATCAAGTGGCCGACGTGGATGCGGCGGTCTACACCATCATCCAATCGGCGTTTATCTCGGCCGGCCAGCGTTGCACCTGTGCCCGTCGCTTGCTGGTGCCCGAAGGCGCCTGGGGCGATGCGCTGCTGGCGCGGCTGGTGGCGGTCAGCGCGACGATTACGGTCGGTGCATTCGACCAGCAACCGGCGCCGTTCATGGGCTCGGTGATTTCCCTGGCGGCGGCGAAAGCCTTGATGGACGCCCAGGAACTGCTGTTGGCCAACGGCGCCGTGGCGCTGCTGGAAATGACCCAGCCGCAGGCTCAGGCCGCGTTGTTGACCCCGGGCATCATTGACGTGACCGAAGTGAGCGAGCGCGCCGATGAAGAGCTGTTCGGCCCGCTGTTGCAGGTGATCCGCTACGCTGATTTCGCCGCGGCGATTGCCGAGGCCAACAACACCCAGTACGGCCTGGCCGCCGGTTTGTTGTCGGACTCCGAAGCGCGCTACCAGCAGTTCTGGCTGGAAAGCCGCGCCGGGATCGTCAACTGGAACAAACAACTGACCGGCGCCGCCAGTACCGCGCCGTTCGGCGGTGTCGGGGCTTCGGGCAACCATCGCGCCAGCGCCTATTACGCAGCGGATTATTGCGCGTACCCGGTGGCGTCCCTGGAAACCCCAAGCCTGGTGCTGCCAGCCACACTCACCCCCGGCATTACACTGATCTAAAGGTGGGAGGGGGCTTGCCCCCTCCCACACTTGACCCGGGGTGTGTTGAAGATTGCCTATAAAAACAGATGTTCGTGGAGCCTCGCCGATGAAATCCTATGAAGTCAATTTTGACGGTCTAGTGGGGCCGACCCATAACTACGGCGGTTTGTCCTACGGCAACGTCGCGTCCCAGAGCAACAGCCAGCAAGCTTCCAACCCCAAGGAAGCGGCGTTGCAGGGCCTGCAGAAAATGAAAGCGCTGATGGACATGGGTTTTGTGCAAGGCGTGCTGGCGCCGCAGGAACGCCCGGACGTGGCTGCCTTGCGCAACCTCGGCTTCAGCGGCAGCGATGCCCAGGTCATCCAGCACGCGGCCAAGCACGCCATGCCATTGCTGGTCGCCAGCTGCTCGGCGTCGAGCATGTGGGTGGCCAACGCCGCCACCGTCAGCCCGAGCGCCGACACGGCGGATGGCCGCGTGCATTTCACCGCCGCCAACCTCAACTGCAAATACCACCGCAGCATCGAACACCCGACCACCAGCCGCGTATTGGGGGCGATGTTTGCCGATGCGAAACACTTTGCCCACCACGCCGCGTTGCCGGCGGTGGCGCAGTTCGGCGACGAAGGCGCGGCCAACCACACACGTTTCTGCCGTGACTATGGCGAGGCCGGCGTGGAGTTTTTCGTGTTCGGCCGCAGCGCGTTCGACACCCGTTACCCGGCGCCGCAGAAGTACCCGGCGCGCCAGACCCTCGAAGCCTCCCAGGCCGTCGCCCGCCTGCATGGCCTGAAGGAGGCTGGCGTGGTCTTCGCCCAGCAGAACCCGGCGGTGATCGATGCCGGCGTGTTCCACAACGACGTGATCGCGGTGGGCAATGGCGAAATGCTGTTCTATCACGAGGACGCGTTCCTCAACACCGAGACGATGCTTGCCGAGTTGCAGGCCAAGTTGGGCAAACTGGGCGGCAACTTCCAGTCGGTGTGCGTGCCGCGTGCCCAGGTCAGCGTCGAAGACGCGGTGCGTTCCTACCTGTTCAACAGCCAATTGCTGACCCGCGCCGACGGCTCGATGCTGTTGATCGTGCCGGAAGAGTGCCGCGCCAACGCACGTGTCTGGCAATATCTGCAAGGTCTGACCGCTGCCGGTGGTTTGATCCGCGAGGTCAAGGTCTTCGACCTCAAGCAAAGCATGCAGAACGGCGGCGGCCCGGCGTGCCTGCGTTTGCGCGTGGCGTTGAACGAAACCGAGCTGGCGGCGGTGAACCCAGGGGTTATCATGACCGCGCCGTTGTATGAAACGCTGACCCAGTGGGTCGACAAGCACTACCGCGACAGCCTGCGCGAAAGCGACCTGGCTGACCCGCAATTGCTGCTTGAATGCCGCACGGCATTGGATGAACTGACGCAAATCCTTAAACTGGGCGCGGTATATCCTTTCCAGATCAATTAACGCCACACGGCCGAGAGCTATTTATGAGCACCGATACCCTGCAACTGATCCTTGAAGACACCGACGGCACCCAGCTGCAAACCTCCTGCACCCGCGTTGCCGTGATCTGGCAGGGCAAGGAAGTCTGGATTCAGCACGACGGCCGTGGCCAACTGCTGATCGGTGTGGACGTGGAAGAAGGCGACGCCGAGTACGCCAACCTGCTGATGCGCCCACTGGCCACCAACCTGATGAGCCTGCAACTGGAAATGGAACCGGCCGACGTTGAGGGTGATGACGACGATCACGTCCACGGCCCAGGCTGCAACCACTAAGGAAGCTGCTTATGCTCGCCCTCGGCAAACTCCTTGAACTGACTCTCGCCGGTCGTGAACCGGCGCAAAAAATTCAACTGACTGTCGACGGCGTGCAGATGCGCTGGCTCAGCGAAGGCGCGCTCGAAGTACGCCCGCCGCAAGCGCGGGACAACGGCAGCGACGTGCTGCTGTCGTCCGGCATCCACGGCAACGAGACCGCGCCGATCGAACTGCTCGACCGCCTGTTGCATGGCATCGCCCGTGGGCAGATCAAACCCCGCACCCGTATTCTGTTCCTGTTCGGCAACCCCGAGGCCATGCGCCGCGGCGAGCGTTACCTCGAACTGGACGTCAACCGGCTGTTCAACGGCCGTCACGAAAAAAATATCGGCCCTGAAGCCATGCGCGCCGCCGAGCTGGAACAATTGGCCCGCAGCTTCTTCAGCCTGCCTGGCCGCTCGCGCTTGCATTACGACCTGCACACCGCCATTCGTGGTTCGAAGGTCGAGCAGTTCGCCCTCTACCCGTGGAAGGACGGGCGCCAGCATTCGCGCCACGAACTGGCCCGCTTGCGCGCCGCCGGTATGCAGGCGGTGCTGCTGCAGAACAAAGCTTCGATCACCTTCTCCGCCTTTACCTATGAACAACTGGGCGCCGAGGCCTTTACCCTGGAATTGGGCAAGGCGCGGCCATTCGGGCAGAACCAGGATGTGGACGTGTCGCGCCTGGAAACCCGGCTGACGCAGATCATCGAAGGCACCGAGCCGGACACCGGCAGCCTGGATGGCCTGCAGCTGTTTGCCGTGTCCCGCGAAGTCATCAAGCACAGCGATGCATTCCTGTTGCACCTGCCGGCGGACGTGGAAAACTTTTCGCCGTTGGCCCAGGGCTATCTGCTCGCCGAAGACGTCGCCAAGACCCGCTGGGTGATCGAGGAGGAGGGCGCACGCATCATCTTCCCGAACCCGAAGGTGAAGAATGGCTTGCGCGCAGGGATATTGATCGTGCCGACCACGGACGCCGGGCTGGCGTAGATCTCAGCCTTAACCGGATCCAAATGTGGGAGGGGGCTTGCCCCCGATTGCGGTGTAACTGTCAGAAAATTTTTAACTGACAGACCGCCATCGGGGGCAAGCCCCCTCCCACATTTTGTTTTGCGGTGTTGCTTAAACTGCTACGGCACGCGGCTCGCTGCGGCGGATCGCACGCACCTTGTGCAAGGTGTCGGCACAGGTACGCGCCGCTTCCTGGCCTTTGTGTACGAAGTGATCATGGAAGAAGGCGTGGTGCTCGCTGCCAGCGTGGAAGTGGTGCGGGGTCAGAGACACCGAGAACACCGGCACTTCGGTTTCCAGCTGAACCTGCATCAGGCCGCTGACCACCGATTGGGCGACGAATTCGTGGCGGTAGATGCCGCCGTCCACCACCAGGGCCGCGGCGACGATGCCGGCGTAACGGCCGGTCTTGGCCAGCAGCTTGGCGTGCAGGGGCATTTCAAAGGCGCCGCCGACTTCGAAGAAATCGATGTCCGATTCCTGGTAACCCAGGGCGATCATTTCGCTGAGAAAGCCTTTGCGCGATTGGTCGACAATATCCTTGTGCCAGCAGGCCTGGATAAACGCGACGCGCTCGCCGTGATGGTTTTTGCTTTTGCTGTCGATTGCGGTGGGTTGCATGTTCTGACTCCTGTTTAAGAAAAAAACAGGGCGTTATGAATCGAATGGGATTTAAGGGTACGAACAGCTGGGTCATGCAGGCATGAACTCAGCGCGCGGCCCTTTTGCGCCAATCCCGTTCTCTCTTCATCCGGACTATGACCGTCGGCCCCGGGATCACACCGGGTCTGCTGACCTTGTCGCCGTCCTGCCGGAGCAGTTCGAGGCGCCAAGCGCTCGCGGGCTATGCACATTGCGCGCAATTACCGCCGGTGGGGAATTGCACCCCGCCCTGAGAACGTTGCCGCCAGAACCCTGGCGGCGGAGAGTTTTTAACATGGTTTTTCAGAAACTGCACGATTGCCGTATCGATAGCCTATATCGGTTTGTTTGATTGATATTCGATTGACGCAGCATAGGGCTTGATATTCCGTGGCTTTACCCGCAGTAATCGTCAGTACGAAAGAACGCCCAACCCATCAGAGGCCAGTTTGATGACCGTGATAGACCTGCGCAGCGACACCGTGACCCAACCCACCCCCGGCATGCTCGATGCGATGGCCAGCGCCGTCAGCGGCGATGACGTGTATGGCGAAGACCCTAGCGTCAATCGCCTGGAGGCCGAACTGGCCAAGCGCCTGGGGTTCGCCGCGGCGTTGTTCGTGCCCACCGGCACCATGAGCAACCTGCTGGCGTTGATGGCCCACTGTGAGCGCGGCGAGGAATACATCGTCGGTCAGCAGGCCCACACCTATAAGTACGAAGGCGGCGGCGCGGCGGTGCTGGGTTCGATCCAGCCGCAACCACTGGAAGTGCAGGCGGACGGTTCCCTGGACCTGGATCAGGTGCTGGAAGCGATCAAGCCCGATGATTTCCACTTCGCCCGTACCCGCCTGTTGGCGCTGGAGAACACCATGCAGGGCAAGGTGCTCCCGCTGGAGTACCTGGCCAGGGCACGTGCGTTTACCCGTGAACATGGCCTGGCCCTGCACCTGGACGGCGCGCGGCTCTACAACGCGGCGGTCAGGCTCGAGGTGGACGCGCGGGAGATCACCCAGCATTTCGATTCGGTGTCGGTGTGCCTGTCCAAGGGCCTGGGCGCGCCGATTGGCTCGGTGTTGTGCGGCTCCACGGCGCTGATCGCCAAGGCGCGGCGTTTGCGCAAGATGGTCGGCGGCGGCATGCGCCAGGCCGGTTCCCTGGCGGCGGCGGGGCTGTATGCCCTTGACCATCAGGTGCAGCGCCTGGCCGACGACCACGCCAACGCCCAGTGGCTGGGGGATGAACTGCGCAAGGCCGGGTATGCGGTGGAGCCGGTGCAGACCAACATGGTCTACGTGCAGCTCGGCGACCGGGCGCAGGCCCTGAAGACGTTTGCCGCCGAGCGCGGCATCAAGTTGAGCGCCGCACCGCGCCTGCGCATGGTCACGCACCTGGACGTGAGCCGTGCGCAGATCGAGCAAGTGGTGCAGGCATTCGTCGAGTTTTCTCGGAAATGACCGTGCAGACTGTCTAATTGACTGTTTCTATCACATAAACACGCTGTACCACCGGCAAAGGGCCGATATAATGCGGCCCTTTGCCGTCGCTCCGTCTGATGATGTTGCGCACTGGCCTTTGGCCTCAGACTCCGTGGAAGAACCTAATGAAAAGCGCAGAAATCCGTGAAGCCTTCCTTCGCTTCTTCGAAGAGCAAGGCCACACCCGTGTCGCCTCCAGCTCCTTGATCCCAGGCAATGACCCCACCCTGCTGTTCACCAACGCGGGGATGAACCAGTTCAAGGACTGCTTCCTGGGCCAGGAAAAGCGCGCCTATACCCGCGCGGTCAGCAGCCAGAAATGCGTGCGCGCCGGTGGCAAGCACAACGACCTGGAAAACGTCGGCTACACCGCCCGTCACCACACGTTTTTCGAAATGCTCGGCAACTTCAGCTTTGGCGACTATTTCAAGAAAGACGCGATCAACTTCGCCTGGACCTTCCTCACTGGCGTGCTGAAACTGCCGAAGGAAAAGCTCTGGGTCACCGTCTACGCCAGCGATGACGAGGCCTACGACATCTGGACCCAGCAAGTCGGCGTGCCGCCTGAGCGCATGGTGCGTATCGGCGACAACAAGGGCGCGCCTTACGCCTCCGACAACTTCTGGACCATGGGCGACACCGGCCCGTGCGGCCCATGCACCGAGATTTTCTACGATCACGGCGCCGATATCTGGGGCGGCCCACCGGGTTCGCCGGAAGAAGACGGCGACCGTTACATCGAGATCTGGAACAACGTGTTCATGCAGTTCAACCGCACCGCCGATGGCGTGTTGCACCCGCTGCCGGCACCGTCGGTGGATACCGGCATGGGCCTGGAGCGGATCAGTGCGGTGATGCAGCACGTTCACTCCAACTACGAGATCGACCTGTTCCAGAGCCTGCTGGCCGCTGCGGCCAAGGCCATCGGTTGTGCCAATGAAGACCAGGCATCGCTCAAAGTGGTGGCTGACCACATCCGTTCCTGCGGTTTCCTGATTGCCGACGGCGTGCTGCCGTCCAATGAAGGCCGCGGCTACGTGCTGCGCCGTATCATCCGTCGCGCCTGCCGCCACGGTAACAAGCTGGGCGCCAACGGCAGCTTCTTCTACCAGATCGTCGCGGCGCTGGTCGCCGAGATGGGCGCAGCCTTCCCGGAACTCACCCAGAACCAGGCGCACATCGAGCGCGTGCTCAAGGCCGAAGAAGAGCAGTTCGCCAAGACCCTGGAACAGGGCCTGAAAATCCTCGAGCAAGACCTCGCCGGCCTGCAGGGCAGCGTGGTGCCGGGCGATGTGGTGTTCAAACTCTACGACACCTACGGTTTCCCGATGGACCTGACCGGCGACATCGCCCGTGAGCGCAACCTGACCCTCGACGAGGAAGGTTTCGAACGCGAGATGGAAGCCCAGCGCGTGCGCGCCCGTTCCGCCAGTTCCTTCGGCATGGACTACAACAGCCTGGTCAAGGTTGACGTGGCCACCGAGTTCACCGGCTATACGGCCACCCACGGTTCGGCCAAAGTGATCGCGCTGTATAAAGACGGCCAGTCGGTCGACGTCCTGAATGAAGGCGATGACGGCGTGGTGGTCCTGGACCGGACGCCGTTCTATGCCGAATCCGGTGGCCAGATCGGCGACTGCGGTTTCCTCAAGGCGTCTTCCGGTCGTTTCGATGTGCGTGATACCACCAAGACCGGCGGCGCATTCCTGCACCACGGCGTATTGGCGTCGGGCAGCCTGATCGTCGGTTCGCCGGTGGACGCCCAGGTGGACGCCGACGTGCGCCACGCCACTGCGCTGAACCACTCGGCCACCCACTTGCTGCACGCGGCACTGCGCCAGGTGTTGGGCGAGCACGTCCAGCAGAAGGGTTCGTTGGTCGACAGCCAGCGCCTGCGTTTCGACTTCAGCCACTTCGAAGCGATCAAGCCTGCGCAGATCAAGGCCCTGGAAGACATCGTCAACGCCCAGGTGCGCAAGAACACCGCGGTGGAAACCGAGGAAACCGACATCGAGACCGCCAAGGCCAAGGGCGCGATGGCGCTGTTCGGCGAGAAATACGGCGACAACGTGCGCGTCCTGAGCATGGGCGGCAACTTCTCGGTTGAACTGTGCGGTGGGATCCACGCCAACCGTACCGGCGACATCGGCCTGCTGAAAATCATCAGCGAAGGCGGTGTGGCGTCCGGTGTGCGTCGTATTGAAGCGGTAACCGGTGCTGCGGCCCTGGCCTACCTCAATGCGGGTGAAGAACAACTCAAGGAAGCGGCCAGCCTGGTCAAGGGCAGCCGTGACAATCTGATCGACAAACTGTCCGCCGTGCTGGAGCGCAACCGTGCGCTGGAGAAACAGCTGGAACAGTTGCAGGCCAAGGCGGCCAGCGCGGCAGGCGACGATCTGTCGGCTTCCGCCCAGGACGTCAAGGGCGTGAACGTCCTGGCGGCGCGCCTGGACGGCCAGGACGGCAAGGCGTTGTTGGCCTTGGTCGATCAGTTGAAGAACAAGCTCGGCCGCGCAGTGATCCTGCTCGGCAGTGTCCATGAGGATAAGGTCGTTCTGGTTGCCGGTGTAACCAAAGACCTGACTGGCCAACTCAAAGCCGGTGATTTGATGAAACAAGCCGCTGCGGCAGTGGGCGGGAAGGGCGGTGGTCGTCCGGACATGGCACAAGGCGGTGGTGTAGACGCCGGTGCCCTGGACGCGGCCCTGGCCCTGACCGTGCCGTTTGTCGAGGCTGGCATTTAAGGCGCTGTGAATGAGCCCGTGGTCTAGTCGCGGGCTCGCTCGGTTGCTGGAAGATTGGTTTATTGGGCGCCCCTTTACGGGCTGAGGCGGCTTAGAAATGGCTTTGATCGTACAGAAATTTGGAGGCACCTCGGTCGGCTCTGTCGAAAGAATCGAGCAGGTCGCCGACAAGGTTAAGAAATTCCGCGATGCCGGCGACGACCTCGTCGTGGTGCTGTCGGCCATGAGCGGCGAAACCAATCGCCTGATCGAACTGGCCAAGGCTATCAGCGGCGATCAACAACCGCTGCCGCGTGAGCTGGATGTGATCGTGTCCACCGGCGAGCAGGTGACCATTGGCCTGCTGGCCATGGCGCTGAACAAGCGCGGTGTGCCGGCAGTGTCCTACACTGGCAGTCAGGTGCGTATCCTCACCGACAGCGCGCACACCAAGGCGCGCATCCTGCAGATCGATGATCAGAAGATTCGCGCTGATCTGAAGGCCGGTCGTGTGGTAGTCGTCGCCGGTTTCCAGGGCGTCGACGAGCACGGCAATATCACCACCCTCGGGCGTGGCGGTTCGGACACCACCGGTGTGGCCCTGGCGGCCGCGCTCAAGGCTGACGAATGCCAGATCTACACCGATGTGGATGGCGTCTACACCACCGATCCGCGCGTGGTGTCCGTGGCTCAGCGCCTGGACAAGATCACCTTCGAAGAGATGCTGGAAATGGCCAGCCTCGGTTCCAAGGTGTTGCAGATCCGCGCGGTGGAATTCGCCGGTAAGTACAACGTTCCGCTGCGCGTATTGCACAGCTTCAAAGAGGGTCCGGGTACCCTCATTACTATTGATGAAGAGGAATCCATGGAACAGCCGATCATTTCCGGCATCGCTTTCAACCGCGATGAAGCCAAGCTGACGATCCGTGGCGTGCCAGACACCCCGGGCGTGGCATTCAAGATCCTCGGCCCGATCAGTGGCGCGAACATTGAAGTCGACATGATCGTGCAGAACGTTTCGCACGATAACACCACCGATTTCACCTTCACCGTTCACCGCAACGAGTACGAAGCGGCCGAGCGTATCCTGCAGAACACTGCGAGCGGGATTGGCGCGCGTGAAGTGGTCGGCGATACCAAGATCGCCAAGGTATCGATCGTAGGTGTGGGCATGCGTTCCCATGCCGGCGTTGCCAGCCGCATGTTCGAGGCCCTGGCCAAGGAAAGCATCAACATCCAGATGATCTCCACCTCGGAAATCAAAGTCTCGGTGGTGATCGAAGAGAAGTACCTGGAACTGGCTGTACGCGCACTGCATACCGCTTTTGAGCTGGACGCTCCGGCCCGACAGGGCGAGTGATGCAAGGCCAGGAAGGCGCGGTTTACCGCGCCTTTCATTTTTTTGTAGGGCGCATGTTGTTTTGCGTGGGCTCGACAATACTTAGCTGGTAGGGCTATGGCCGCTGAGCCGTAGGTCGAAGGCCTTTTTTTGCAGACTGTTGTTCCTGAACTGAAGTGCGTGAGGTGAAAGGTATGTTGATTCTGACTCGTCGTTGCGCAGAAAGCCTGATTATTGGTGATGGAGAAATCACCGTGACCGTGCTCGGCGTCAAAGGCAATCAAGTGCGTATTGGGGTAAATGCTCCGAAAGAGGTAGCGGTCCACCGCGAGGAAATCTATCTGCGGATCAAGAAAGAGAAGGACGAAGAACCAAGCCTTTAATTTTTATCGTTTTTTATGTTTGCAAACGGGGATGAACGTGGTTAATATACGCCCCGTGTTGCGGAGAGCTGGCCGAGTGGCCGAAGGCGCTCCCCTGCTAAGGGAGTACACCTCAAAAGGGTGTCGGGGGTTCGAATCCCCCGTTCTCCGCCATTATTTG
>Ga0067045_1027434_pt1 | contig 138696 bp, 116 predicted proteins | sample TerdegcTABiofilm_FD_59184 | JGI IMG/M metagenome (GOLD analysis project Ga0067045, IMG submission 59184) | Combined Assembly of (Gp0054472, Gp0054536) Wastewater bioreactor microbial communities from Singapore -Terephthalate degrading...
GAAGGGGGGAAGTTACTTGGGGGGATTCGGTTGTTATCTATGGTGCAGGGCTATTAGGTCAACTTGCATCAAGATTTTGTCGTATTGCAGGTGCAAGACCTGTTATATGCGTTGATATTTCGGATGAGCGTCTTTGGTTACTTACAAAAGACGTTAAAAAAATCAACTCCAAAAATGAGAATCCCGCTGATGCTGTCAGTAAAATGACTAATGGTAGGATGGCTGATGTTGTAATTGAAGTTACAGGCAATCCTGATGTAATTCCACAAGAATTTAAAGTCTTGAAAAGACAGGGCAAGATTGTAATTTTAAGTAGCCCAAGAGGCACAACAGCAAATTTTGATTTTCATGATCTATGCAATTCACCAAGCTATACAATAATTGGTGCTCATAATGGTTCACATCCTCCCGTTGAGACCCCATATAACCAATGGACTCAAAAACGCCATTCAGAACTATTCTTTAACTTCTTAGCAGATGGCGAACTTGATATGAAGCCATTGATAAGCCATATAGGATCATATACAGAGGCGGTTAAATTCTATCAGATTCTTATGGAAGATCGCACACAAGCAATGGGTGTTATAATGCAGTGGTTTTGAAAAGCTTAAATTTTTTTTGACAATATGTCAAATATTGGTCAAACGAATTAATTGTTTATAGAACGCTGATTAATCAGATTTGGCAGATTAACACGGATAAAAAATCGTAAAATGTAATGCGTGAAACGTAAGACGCAAAACGTGTTATACGTAACGCATTATGTTTCACACATTACTTATTACGAACTAAATCAGTTTCATCTGCTTCCTATTCCCAAAAAATTAATTTTGCCAATCAATATTGTGGTATAATAAAATTATTGTTTTATCCATTCAATTATTTAACCAATTAAGAAGGGGACAATAAAAATGAGAAAAATGATGAATAAATCAGGCATTTTGGGGATTGTTATGATTTTTATTAGCCTAATTTTAGCTTTTCAAAGTTATGCTGAGATTAACCTAGAAACCTGTGTTGGAATATGGCTTTTTGATGAAGGCAAAGGTGATGTTGTTAAGGATTCTACCAAAAAGTGTAAGGATGGCAAAATCAATGGTGCGGTATGGGATAATGGAAAATTTGGTAAAGCACTGAACTTTAATGGCACAAACAATAATGTTGAAATACCAGATATGCCAAGTTTAAATCCCAAAACAGAAATGAGTATGGGCTGCTGGGTATACATAAAAGGTAATGCAGGTCAACATCGTGACATCATAAGCAAAGATGGCGAAAATGCTGAGAGGCAGTATCTACTCACTGCATCTGACATTAACAAATTCAGAGCTCATATATGGACTGCGGATGGCGTAGCAAATTATTTTGATGGTAATACGACTGTTGAGCTTGAGACTTGGTATCATGTTTTTCAGACTTATGATGGGAAAATTTTAAAGTTATATGTCAATGGTAAAGAGGATGGCAACAAAAGTTTTTCAAAGGATATAATAGTTACTTCCCAACCTGTAAGAATCGGTGGTGGTGCAAATGCAGGAGCAACAGGGTATTATACACCGGGCATTATTGATGAAGTTGTAATATTTAATGTTGCATTAGGAGAGAAAGACATTCAAACCATTATGAATAATGGTTTATCAGGGGTTCTATCTGTTTTTTCTGCTGGAAAACTTGCTACTACATGGTCTAGTATCAAAAAATAATCAATTACATATTGGAGGAATTTTATGCTTTCTGTTACAACCGATTATGCAAAAGATACGGGAGATCCATCTCCATATCTCAAACGCATTGCTGACGCAGGATTCTCTCATATACATTGGTGTCATCAATGGAATACAGACTTTTTATATTCAAAATGGGAAGTTGAGGAGATAAAAAAATGGCTTGCTGAATTTGGATTGAAGTTGCTTGATCTGCATGGTTCTTCAGGTAGAGAAAAGGATTGGGCTTCTCCTCAGGAATATCAAAGGCTTTCCGGTGTTGAGCTTGCGCAGAATAGAATAGACATGGCATCTTATCTTTCGTCTGATGTTGTTATTATGCATGTCCCGGGTGACCCAACAAACATTCCGATAAGAAAGACTTTGGATGCGCTTGAGCCTTATGCTAGAAAACGAAATGTCCGAATAGCAATAGAAAACGGTAATTTTGAGGCGATTGGAAAACTGTTATCAGAATATAGCCCGGAATATCTCGGGTTATGCTATGATTGCGGACATGGCAATATCGGCGAAGCCAAAGGCTTAGATCATCTTGAAACACTAAAAGATCGCCTTATTTCTGTTCATTTACACGATAATGATGGCACTGGTGATATGCACCAAATAATGTTTATGGGAACAGTTGATTGGGAAAGACTCGCTAAGATAATAGCGAAATCTGCCTATAAAAAATGTGTAAGTATGGAAGTAACCATGGGGCGTTCAGGAATACCAGATGAAGTTGAGTTTCTCGCCAAAGCATTTGAGACAGGGACAAAATTTACTGAAATGATTAATAGCGCAATCTAATATTATTGGGGGATTTAGCAAATTCATTTTTATTGCTAATTCCCCTCCTTAAATTCTTTTGATGATATTCCATGCTTACCCATGCGATATTGGAGTTTTCGGCGTGAAATACCTAGTATTTTTGCAGCATCAACCTGACTACCTCCGCTTTTTTCCAATGCTTTTAGCATGAGTTCTTTTTCAATTTCGTCAAGTGATTTATTTTTGATGGGATCTGCATAAACAGTCGGGACGCATATAGAAGATAATGACGCTGGCAGATCAGATGGTTGAATGATATCCCCTTTACCCATTACTATAGCTCTTTCTATGGTATTTTCTAGTTCTCTAACGTTGCCTTGCCAATCATGCTTTTCGAAGATAGAAAGAACTTCTTTTGAAAGCCTTTTAATTTTGCCATTTGCTTTGCTTTTATGCTTCTCAAGAAAGTGTTCAGCAAGCAATAAAATGTCTTCTTTACGTTCTCTAAGTGGAGGCATATATATTTGAACAACATTTAAGCGATAATAGAGGTCTTTTCTTATCCTCATTTCACTAACCGCTTTTTCTAAATCAGCATTTGTCGCAGCGATAACCCTTGCATCAACCTTTATTGATTGTGTCCCACCAACACGTTCAAACTCTTTCTCTTGCAAAAAACGAAGTAGTTTAACCTGAACGTTTTGATTAATGTCGCCTATTTCATCAAGGAAAATTGTTCCTTTATCTGCTTTTTCAAACATGCCTATCTGTCTGGTGTCTGCCCCTGTATATGCCCCTTTTTCATGACCGAATAATGCGCTTTCCAGCAATGTTTCTGGCAGAGATGCGCAACTTACTTTAACAAATGGATAGTCTTTTCTAGGGCTATTGTAATGTATGGCATGTGCAGCAAGTTCCTTCCCCGTCCCTGTCTCGCCTAGAAGAAGGACTGTGACATCAGATTCAGAGACTTTCCTCAATGCAGAATAAACCTCCTGCATTTTTGGGCTCCGCCCAACAATTCTGCCAAATCCATATCTTGTTATAATTTCCTCTTTAAGTTGCCTATTTTCCTCAATTAGATTTTTATTTTCCAGTGCTTTTTTTATGAGAATTTTTAGATGATTTGGATCAACAGGCTTGGTGAGATAATAGGATGCTCCTTCCGCCATAATTTGAACAGCAGACTCAATTGAGCCAAAGGCGGTCATTAGTATAACTGATGTATAAGGATTTATCCTCTTTATCTCCTGAAAAAGCGATAGCCCGTTCATATCAGGCATTTTGATGTCTGTAATAACTACATCTGCGGATACTTCCTTAAAAATTTTCAATGCCTCGTGTCCGCCTGATGCTATCTCAACGTCATAGCCGTCTCTAACCAGTGTCTTTTTCAGCATTGTTCGCTGAGTTTCTTCATCATCTACTATCAATATAAGTGGTTTCATATTGGAATAAAACATACCATAAATGTTAGTTGCTATTCTTTAAAGACATCTTATTTGAGAACATAATTTTTCCGAAATTCATATATCACATAATTTTTAGAGAATAGGTTTGAGATTCATTTTATTGTGTTTTTACCACAATAGAAATAGGTATCTCATATTAATTAACGTCAGTTCGATATAAGAATGAACCACAAAGACACTAAAACACAAAGTCCCACAAGGTATTAAAGATTAAATCCTTTAACGTTGCAAGAAAGAAATAGTCCGCTGATTTTCGCTGACTACGTAACGCTGATTGACTCTGATCTCTAAAAAAGATAAAATCAGATAACAACATATTATAAATAAAGAGTTTTCTGGTTGTTAATTTTATAAAAATGCAACATTAGAAATTAAATCTCTAATATTGCATTTTTCACAAATGTATCAGTGATAATCTGCGTTACGCAGTCAGCGAAAATCAGCGGGCTATAAATCATCCAGTAATGAACAAGTTTTCCGTTCTTTTAAAAAATCAGAGCTAATCAGCGTTACGTAGTCAGCGAAAATCAGCGGTCTATTCCTTTTTTACAACATAAAAGCTTCAATCTTATTTCCTGCTTCTTAACATTTGAGATACCAAAATAATTTTACGCTTCAAGTATGGCAATGTCAATAATGAATATAATTACAAGTGAAAAAAAACAACAAATTATTGATTAATATTTGGAGGAAAACAATATTTGTCCTGCGTTTATATAAAGCTATAAAAAATATGACTTAAAAGGCATTTTTTGATGATTACAATTTAAGAAAACTTGAATTTATAATTTTTAAAGTTTTATACATAATACTCCTGCAACGATTGAACAACTATGCCTTCTTTATTCTTAAGGGCATTTATTCCATTAACTACAGCCGCTGCGCCAGCTATTGTCGTTATACAAAGAATATTTTGAATTATTGCTGATTTTCTTATTTCATCTTCATCGGATTTTGATTCTCTGCCAGTTGGTGTATTGATTATCAGATCAACTTCATTATTTTTCATATAATCAAATATTGTTGGTCTCCCCTTGCCAAGACTATAAATCGGTGTTACATCAATTCTTTGACGAGTTAAGACTTTCGCAGTTCCATGCGTGGCAAGTATCCTAAATCCCATATCATTTAATTGTTTAGCAATAAAAATTATAGCCCTTTTATCTTTATTTTTAACACTTATAAAGACATTACCTTCTGTTGGTAATCTATACCCGCTTCCAAGTAAAGCCTTCGCATAAGCCATTCCAAAGTCTGCATCTATACCCATAACTTCACCTGTTGAGCGCATCTCAGGTCCCAGAAGTGGATCGACGCCACGAAAGCGCGCAAATGGAAATACAGGTCCCTTTACAGAGAAATGCTCAGGTTGGATTTCTTGAGTAAAACCTAATTCATCAAGCGTTTTACCTGCCATTACCTTAGCGGCGATCTTTGCCAGAGGAACACCAATGGCTTTACTAACAAACGGAACTGTCCTTGAGGCCCTTGGATTTACTTCCAGTATATAAAGGTCATCACCCTTAATAGCGTATTGTATATTCATTAAGCCTATGACATTTAATTCCCTTGCCAAAGCATAAGTTGCTTGTTTAATTTCATCCATTTGTTCATCTGAAAGCGTATGAGGTGGAAGAACACAAACACTATCTCCTGAATGTATACCTGCCTCTTCAATATGCTCCATTATTCCACCAACAACGACATGCTTACCATCAGAAACTGCATCAACATCAACTTCTATGGCATCTTCAAGATACTTATCAATCAATATGGGCCGTTCTGGAGAAGCCTCAACAGCATTTTTCATATATTCCTCAAGTGCATTTTCATCATAAACGATCTCCATCGCCCTTCCACCCAGAACATAGGAAGGTCTAACAACAACAGGATAACCAATTCTATCAGCAATAAGTTTTGCTTGATCAAAGGAAACTCCTGTATCATTTGCAGGTTGTCTTAATCCAAGCTTATTTATGAGAACCTTAAATTTTTCTCTATCTTCTGCAACATCAATATCTTTTGGTTTTGTTCCTAGTATGTTCACACCAGCTTTTTCTAATGGAACAGCGAGATTAAGCGGAGTTTGTCCTCCAAACTGCACTATAACGCCTTCTGGTTTTTCTTTATTTACTATATTCAATACATCTTCACGTGTGAGTGGCTCAAAATATAGCCTGTCTGATATATCATAATCAGTGCTTACTGTTTCGGGATTGCTGTTAACCATTATTGTTTCAATGCCATCTTCTCTTAGCGCAAGTGAAGCATGAACACAACAATAATCAAATTCTATCCCTTGTCCTATTCTATTTGGCCCTCCGCCAAGTATCATAATCTTTCTGTTGCTAGATGCCCTAACTTCGTCTTCTGTTTCATAAGTTGAATAATAATACGGTGTATATGCTTCAAATTCCGCAGCGCAGGTATCAACTGTTTTAAATGTTGCTATAATTCCATTTTCGAGTCTTTTCTGTCGAACTTCTTCCTCGCTAATACCCCAAATTCTTGATAATTGCACATCCGAAAATCCAAATCTCTTTGACTTTTTTAGCATATCAATAATATTGGATTCATGTTGTTTTGTGTAATCTTGCATCAGATTTCCAACATCTTTTATACTGTCTTCCATATCGATAATTTCTTTTATATTGTAAAGGAAAAATCTGTCAATTTTTGTATAGTTGTGTATCTGATCAATAGTCATTCCTTGTTTAAAAGCATATTTTATATAGAACAATCTTTCTGGATTGGGGATGGTTAGTTTTCCTATAAGGTTTGATTGTGAAATGTTATTTGATGGCATTTCTAAACCGAATTTTCTTATTTCAAGCGATCTCAATCCCTTTTGTAGTGATTCTTTAAATGTTCCTCCGATAGACATTGCCTCGCCAACAGATTTCATTTGAGTTGTAAGAGTTTGGTCTGCGGTAGGAAATTTTTCAAATGCCCATCTTGGAATTTTAGTAACGACATAATCAATGGTTGGCTCAAATGAAGCAGGCGTCTGCTTTGTAATGTCATTTGGTATTTCGTCAAGCGTATATCCAACAGCTAATTTAGCAGCGATCTTTGCTATTGGGAAACCCGTTGCTTTTGATGCCAATGCGGAGCTTCGAGATACTCTCGGGTTCATCTCTATAACCTGAAGCCTTCCGTCATTAGGATTGACAGCAAACTGTATATTTGATCCACCCGTATCAACTCCAATTTCTCTTATAATTCTGATCGCCGCATCACGCATTATTTGATATTCTTTATCCGAAAGCGTTTGAATAGGCGCGACACAAATACTATCTCCTGTATGAACTCCCATAGGATCAATGTTTTCTATTGAGCAGATAATAACAACATTATCATTTTTGTCGCGCATTACCTCAAGCTCAAATTCTTTCCAACCAATAAGGGATTCCTCAATTAAAACTTCGTTTATTGGACTTGCATTGATGCCTTTTTGAGCTAACTCCTTAAATTCTTCAATATTATAGGCAATGCCTCCACCCATTCCACCAAGCGTAAAAGCAGGTCTGATGATTACAGGGAAACCGATCTCATCAATAACTTTCATTGCATCATCGATGCTTCTTGCAAATCCGCTTCTTGGAACCTGTAAGTCGATATTTTCCATCGCCTTTTTGAAAAGTTCCCTATCTTCTGCCTTCTTTATTGCATGCAGTTTTGCTCCAATAAGCTCAACATTGTATCTATCCAGCGTTCCCCTTTCTGCAAGAGCCACTGAAACGTTTAGCCCTGTTTGTCCACCCAACGTTGGGAGCAATGCTTGTGGGCGTTCACGCGCAATTATCTTTTCAACGATCTCTGGTATAATTGGCTCTACATAGGTCCGATCTGCCATTTCAGGATCGGTCATTATGGTTGCGGGATTACTATTTACTAACACAATCTCATAGCCTTCCTCTCGTAATGCCTTGCAAGCCTGAGTTCCAGAATAATCAAACTCACAAGCCTGACCGATCACAATTGGTCCAGAACCAATGATAAGAATTTTCTTTATATCAGTTCGTTTTGGCATAGCACTCCTTCTCTGTTAATATCAAAGACTAGCTCTGAGTTTGAGTGACTCGATATCAGTATTGTCTTTCATCATTTCTATAAATTTATTAAATAAATAATCTGCATCATGCGGACCCGGTGAGGCTTCGGGATGATATTGAACCGAAAATATTGGGTATTCCTCATGCTCCATACCTTCGCATGTCATATCATTAAGATTTATATGTGTCATTCTAACAGGTTTGCCATTTAGTGAATCCATATCAACACAGAAGCCATGATTTTGTGTCGTAATTTCTACTTTTCCAGTATCATAATTTTTGACAGGATGATTTGCCCCACGATGTCCGAATTTCAGCTTATATGTCCGACCACCAAATGCAAGCCCTAATATCTGATGACCAAGACATATCCCAAAAATAGGCTTTTTTCCAATTAGTTGCTTGACTGTATCCACCATATACGGCATACCCTCTGGATCACCGGGCCCATTTGACAAGAATATTCCATCAGGCTCAAAAGACATTATTTCATCAACATTTGAAGTTGCAGGAACAACGGTAACACTACAGCCATAGCTTTGCAATTTTCTTAGAATGTTATGCTTTATTCCACCATCTATCGCAACGACCCAGTATGGAACTTCACCTGTATTAAGGACTATACTTGATTTTCTTGCGAATTCTAGCTCAAGCTGAATTGGCTGGTTTTTTTGTCTTTCCTGAATTTTCTTTGTATCAAGAGAAACGGGTCCACCTTTTTCCCAATGATAAAGTCTTTTGCATGTTACCTTTTTTACCATGTCAACACCAACAATATCTAATGATCTCTTTGCTTTATCTATCAGCCTTTCTTTGTCGAGGTCATTTGTTGATATAACGCCCTTCATAACGCCGAAGTTCCTGAGTCTTCTAGTTAAAGCCCTTGTATCTATGCCTTGAATACCGATGATCCCGTTTTTCGCAAGAAATTCGCTAAGGCTTTCCGTTGCCCTCCAATTGCTGTAATAACTGCTATACTCCCGAACAACAAATCCCTCAACATGGGGTTTGGCTGATTCAAAGTCTTCATCATTACAGCCATAATTGCCGATAAGTGGATATGTCATAACGACAATTTGTCCTTTATATGAGGGATCGGTAAGCACCTCTTGATAGCCTGTCATACCAGTATTAAAGACGACTTCGCCATATTGCTCTCCGCTTGCGCCAAAAGCTTCTCCCTCAAAAACAGTCCCATCTTCTAGTGCTAATATCGCTTTCATTGTTTGGTTTCCTTTTGTAATGTTTGGTATATTCCACTCCTTCGGAGCTATCTCTTTCTATGCTTATTTTCTATAAATATATAACCCCTTCGGGGTTAAGCAAATATTGCAATGATATGCTAATTTTATAATAAGACAATTTTTTAGCACCGAAGGTGCGTTATATTTATAGAAAAACGGAATAAAAAATAGAAAGCTCCGAAGGAGCGATATATATTATTCTTGATCGTCAACCCAATTGAAAATGTATTTCAGATCATATTCAACATCAAATTTCTTTAGCATATCCAAATATTCATCTCTAAATGTTTTTTTTGTATGATGCTCTTCTTGATTTTTGATATAATTTGCGACAGATTCTAACTGTGAATGGGAATATGAAAATCCTCCAAAACCTTCTTGCCAACTAAATTTTCCTGCAATCCATCTTTTTTCATTGATAAACTTTGATGAATTAGCTTTAACATCCCTTATTAGATCGGATAAGGCAATATCTGGCTTTATGCCAATCAGAATACGATATGATCGGGCATACCATTAATGGCAATCACTTTTTGCTTTTTATTTTGAATTATGCCTGTTATGTATTTATAGAGTTCGTCTTTATATTGTTTATTTATAAGATTTTGTCTGCCTTGAACTGTGAAAATGACGTGGATATATATTTTTGTGTATGTATCAGACATTATTTATCTTTCCCATTCTTATCACAATCACAGGTAAACCTTTCATCTTTCGCCATGCAAAAGGCGTATTTCGTCCCTTTGATTCAAATTTTGATGGATCAACCATCCATTCCTTATTTACATCAATTATGGTAATATCCGCATCTGCGCCTACTGATAGCGTGCCTTTATTTAGATTGAGTATTCGTGCAGGATTTATCGTCATTTTTGCAATTGCATCAAATAATGTTAGATGACCTTTATTGACTAATTCAGTTATCACAAGCGATAGGCATGTTTCTAATCCGACTATTCCAAAAGGCGCTTCATTTAATCCATTCGCTTTCTCATATTCAGCATGTGGGGCATGATCGGTTGCAATAACATCAATCGTGCCATCTTTTATGCCTTCAATAACTGCGTCAACATCATCTTGGCTTCTCAATGGTGGGTTCATTTTTGCATTTGCTCCATATTTTTCAACTGCTGAATCTGTCAATGTGAAATGGTGCGGAGTTGCCTCTGCAGTAATATTTATGCCTTTTTTCTTTGCTTGTCTGACTAATTCCACTGATCCTGCTGTGCTGACGTGTGCAATATGCAGATGCGCTTCTGTTTCTTCGGCAAGCCTTATATCCCTTTCTATCATTCGTTCTTCTGCTGAATTTGGTATCCCTTTAACACCAAGTATCTTTGATACTTCACCTTCATTCATCACCCAGCCATTATATTTATCGTCTATCCATTCGCAATGATCAATTAGCGGAATATTGTGTTTTTTACAGGAAATTAAGGCATTTTTCATTAAAATTTGGTTCATAACAGGTTTGCCATCATCAGATAGAGCAATAGCCCCAGCATTTACAAGTTCATCAACATCAACCAATTCCTTCCCAAGAAGTCCTTTTGTTACACTACCAGCGGTATAAACATTAGCAGATGCACCTTTTGCTTGAGATAAAATATAGTTTATAACTTGCGCATTATCAACAATCGGCGTTGTATTTGCCATCGCTAAAACAGACGTAAATCCGCCTTTTGAAGCGGATCTAGTGCCTGTCTGTATTGTTTCTTTATGCTCTTGCCCCGGCTCTCTTAGATGGACGTGCATGTCAATCAAACCGGGGATGATGATTAACCCTGTTGCATCAATAATATTTGCGTTATTTGTAGAAATATCTTTCCCAATATAGATAATCTTTCCATCATCAATTAGCAGATCAAGTTTTTCTTGATCAATTCTATTTGCTGGGTCTATTATGTTGCCATTACAAATAAGCGTTTTCATGTTTTACTCAACTTCTTCTGCTATACTTACTCTATCAATACCATCTAATTCCTTAATTTCAACCTTTATCCATTCTTTTCTTGATGTAGGAATATTTCTTCCAACATAATCAGCAGCAATAGGAAGTTCCCTATGTCCTCTATCAATAAGAACTGCAAGCTGAATACTTGCAGGACGACCAAAATCCATCAATCCATCAATAGCGGCTCTTACTGTTCGACCTTTTTGTAGGACATCATCAACAAGTATAACTCGCTTATTATTTATGGAAAATGGAATATCTGTTTTGTTATTTTTTTGTTTATGCTCAAAGAGGTTTACATCATCTCTATAAAGTGTTATGTCAATTGTTCCAACTGGAAGTTTTGCACTTTCTATCTCTTCTATATTTTGGGCTATTCTTCGTGCAAGGTGATCGCCACGTCTTGCAATGCCTACAATCACCAGATCATCAATTCCTCTATTTTTTTCAATGATCTCATGCGATATTCTTACCAAAGCCCTTCTTATGTCATCTTCCGTCATTATCTCAGCTTTTTCTCGTATTTCCATCTTTTTTCCTCCGCCAATGAATAGGCAAAAAAAAACCTTCCTACTGAAAAGCAGGAAGGCTATAAATAAAATATTGATAAGAACATCAGGCTATACATTTATTTGGTCTCCTTACCAGTCTCACAGGACTGGTTTAAAGGCTACAATATATAATATAATCATAATTTTCGTGATCTAACTTCTATAATGTTAGCAAAAAACTTACTTATTGTCAATATCAAACATGTCTGAAAAGACTGTATTAATTTAGATAGCAGAAAATTCACCTTATAATCTTCACTTGATTATCCACTAAATTAATACAGTCTTTTGGTCTATAAATATTTACATGTCAGATTTTAATTTAGCCCAAAGTGAAATTACCTTGTATTTCGATTCAACAGATAGCTTTTCACTAGGAGTAAGTAAAACAAGATATTGGCTTCCATGACCAGCGGACGGGGGGTCTGCATTGCCTCCAAGTGTTATTATGCCTTTATCAAAATCTTTGCTATTGAGTATAAAGAATCCCATATTGGCATCACTAACATCAATTTTCATGTCCTCATGTCTTGTCCAACCTTTTGCTTTTGAAAGCCAATCTGGTATTTTTCCGCCCTTACCTTCATCTCCTCTGCTGTCACGAGTAAGCCAGACTTTTACAGGACGATTAACAGAAAATTTTAAGAAATCCTCTCCGATGGAATTCTTGTCATCATTGGCAGTCATTATAAATGTTGCACCTATTAGTTCCTTGGGCAATGTATTAACAACATAATCTCGATCAATGTAATACTTTGTGCCAACATCAATTCCCTTTGGTCCGACTACATAGGCTCTTCCGCTTGTAACAACGATGTTATCAACTTTAATTTCCTCTGCACAAAAAGCAACAGAACAAAAAATAAGAAAGATTAAACATAAAGAACTTACACGCATGGATAGTCCTCCTTTTGATAAAAATAATTTAATTATTACGATTGATCAAAAAGCTCCTTATAATTCTCTGCTACTTTGCGATAGGCATCAGCATATTCCTTGATTATGTCAGGACGATATTTCTTGAACCAAGGTATGCTGTAAACCAATGATTGTATCTTTTCACTAATAGGTAAACTTCCAACAGGTTGGCGTATATCACGATCACAGTTTGCTAATCTAGTTGGTTTTCCATGACCATATATATCGCATGTATTAAATAGTGGATGTAAATGCAGTGCAAAATTACAGCCGGGATTGCATGGACATCCCTCAGCCCTTACCGCTTCCGCAAATCGAGATAATGGCAAGCCATCTAATTCATCTGGACGATAAAGCCCATGAGCTGCATACCATCCTCCCATTTCGCTATCTGAGTTTTTGGGTGGACGATGTGCCTTAATACCGGGGACTCCTTCCAATAAATCCCAAAAATAATTCATTGATTTTAATATCTCTGCGTTCCTTTCATCATAATATTTTAGTTGAACACGCCCAACAGCAGAACTAAGCTGGTGCATACGGTATTTATAGCCTCCCATCGGCAGCCCTGCAAATTCTTTTAAATATTCTGTTTGGAAATTGCCTCCAAAGCGTTCATAATGTCCAAAGGCAACTGCCCGTTCATAGATTTCAGAGTCATCTGTAACTAATATCCCTGCTTCACCTACTGCCAGAGATTTCCCACTCATAATAGACATCGCCCCAACATCTCCGATTGTCCCTAGCTTGCGTCCCTTATATATGCCCCCGTGTGCATGTGAAACATCTTCAATGACTTTGATATTATATCTTCTGGCAATATCCATGATCGGATCCATATCAGTTGGATAACCGCAATAATGGACAACAACTATTGCCTTTGTTCGTTCTGTAATACGGTGTTCAATATCATTTATATCTATACAGATTGTATCGGGATCGATATCCGCAAATACAACAGTTGCCCCCAAAGAAAAACAAGGCAAAGCAGAAGCCCAATATGTTATGCTTGGACAGATGATCTCATCTCCAACACCGACCTTGCATCCAAACATCGCAGACTGTAATGCGCTTGTGCCATTGTTACAACCAAGAGCATATTTACTGCCCTGCCATTGAGCAAATTCCTGCTCAAATTGCTTTGTTACATCTATATCGGACATCCCAGCACGCCGAAGGACTTCCAAAACAGCATCTTCATCTTCTTTTGTGATTATAGGCCAATTAAATATATCTTTCGGATCAGACTGAACCGCCTTTGTTCCGCCAAAGATTGCCAGTTGTGATTTCGTTTGCATTGAAATTCTCCCAGAAAGCCCTTGACACGACAGGGCAATTGATGTAAACTATAAATGATATGCCGAGGTGGTGGAATTGGTAGACACGCTGGGTTCAGGGTCCAGTGGATATTGCTTCCATAGGAGTTCAAATCTCCTCCTCGGCACCAACTATGTTTATCTTATTTTCTGCTATTTCCACATTAATTATCTCATCTTCACCAAATATACCATATTCATCGCTAAGTGCTATCATATTGACAATACTATTGCCTAATTTAATTTCGTATTCTGTCAAATATCCGTTAAAATGTTTTGTTAATATCTTGCCAATAAACATATTTTTTCCAATAGCTTGGTCCTTCTTTACCAATATTGCATCAGGCTTGATTGCCAATGTAACCTTCTGCCCATTACGAAAACCATCATATTTTGATACAGAGATCATAAATTCCTGATTTATTTCTACCAGTAAGTTATTTTCATTTATTTGCCTTATAATTCCTTTTAATAAATTAGCACGTCCTATAAAATGTGCGACAAATTCATTTGCAGGCTGATTATATATCTCATAAGGCGTTCCGAGTTGTTGACACTCGCCTTTATTTAGAAGGGCTATTTTATCAGATAGCGACAATGCCTCTTCCTGATCATGTGTTACATATATAGTTGTGATTTTTAATTCTCTCTGAAGCCGAAAAATCTCTTCTCTAGTTTCACGCCTTAGCTTTGCATCAAGGTTACTCAGTGGTTCATCAAGAAGCAATATATCAGGCTCAATCACAATGGCTCTCGCTAGTGCTACACGCTGTTGCTGACCTCCGCTAAGCTGTGTTACATGCCTATTTTCCAAATTTGACAGATCAACAAGCTCAAGTGATCTCATAACCCTTTCTTTTATCTCTTGTTTCGCTATTTTGCGTGCTTGTAATCCAAAGGCTACGTTGTCAAAAACCGTCATGTGAGGAAATAAGGCATAATTTTGGAAAACCATTGCAGTATTACGCTTATTTGGTGGCAAAGAAGAAACATCACGGTCATTAAATAAGATATGACCCGTTGTTGGAAGATAAAATCCTGCAATCATCCGCAAAAGTGTTGTCTTTCCACAACCGCTGGGGCCAAGCAAACTGAAAAATTCCCCGTCATTTATCGTGAGATTAATCTCTTTCACAGCGATAACATCGCCAAATGATTTGCTGATATTCTGCATTTGAACAGAAGCCATATTATCGCCCTTTATTCTTAATATTTTGTTCCCAATATTTCATCCACTCATCAGATTTTTTAGAAAAAACTTCCCAATCAATATCCATAGGCGTAAATGATGCGTCTTTTATCCATTTTGGCAGAGAATCTCTTGGAATATCACTTCTAGTAGGTATCCGATAATGCTCTTTTGCAAGTATAAGCAAACTCTCTTGGGAGTTGACAAATTCATAATATAGCTTTGCTTCTTCTGGATGCTTGCAGTTAGCAACAATACCAATGCCTTCTGTTACAACAGGTGTTCCGCTTTTGGGTATAATATATCCTATTGGTAAGCCCTTTGCTTCTGCCTGAAAAGCCATTTCTGGCATATTCCAGATTGTTATAACACCTTCCTGACGAGAAAGCTTCTGTAACATCATTGTAGGGCTTGACGCATATTCCTTCGTATTTGCGTCCAATTTTAACAGCCACTCATAGCCCTTGGTTGGGTCACCTGTATCTTTATAGAAACGCCATATCATTGCAGAAAATATCGTTCTCATTGTTCCAGATGCCAATGGATAACGAATTATTATCTTATTTTTCCATTTTGGTAATAAAAGATCATCCCAATCCTGAGGTGCTTCTGATTCTTTGAGTAGTCGATTATTATATCCGATAATTTCAGGTGTGATGAATGTTCCATACCATAAGTCATTTGGATCTCTATATTCAGGATTAATTGAATCAGCCCATTTGGGACGATATTTTTGTAATAACTCATCTTTTACTGCATTAATAAATATAGCTGATGGCGCACCCCACCAAAGATCACATTGTGGATTTTCTTTTTCCGATCTGATTCTATCAAGAATATCTTGCGAACCGATGTCTATCCACTGCACGTCAATATTTGGATATTTTTCCTCAAAGAGTTTTTCAAATTGATTCATTATGTCAACGCCATGAGGCGAATATACAACAAGTGTTTTTGGAGATTTTTTGTCTCCACATCCCAAAAGTGTGATGATGAAAATAACTATAATAGCAATTTTGATAAAATAGATTAATTTCATATTCCAAATTTTCAAGAGTTTGATGGTCGACTTTTTTAGATGTTCAGCTAACCATAAATTGGCTAACGTTTCATGTCAGATGCCTTGTTCGATTTTCTCATAAATTTCAGGTTTAAGTGTTATTTGCCGTCTGCGCCTAAGCCTTAATTCAAATTCGGATTCATGGGTCTGATCCCAATAATCATCCAAACTGTGTGAACCCCAGAATTCGGATATTGCCTCTAATGTATCAGCCTTTGAAATGCTTGTAAGTTTTCTTTCATTGGTATACATAATAGAAAAACTTATAAATAATATAAAAAAACAGGCATTTTATTTGTCATTCCAGCGTAGGTTGGAATCCAGAAAAACGTTATAAATACTGGATTTACCTTTTCGCAGGAATGACACAGTGTGCTTATATGAAATTAGTTTATGGCTACTTACCCATCTTTTTGAGATTTTGTAGGCATTTTTCAACACATTCCAACGGCGGATAGGCATAACTCTCTTGCTCAACGATATACCATTGGGTTTTGCCCGTTGTTTCGCAAAGCCTGAAAACATCAGCCCAACGGACTTCGTCTTCTCCGATGAGTGCCTTGTCATTGTCCTTTGAGAAAGCCTTAAGATGAACTGTCAAAGCGCGACCCGGATATTTTTCTAAAAACGGAACAGAATCCGCCCCGCCATGTAGCGAATTTCCTGTATCAATCTGCATAACAACTTCTGGAACAGTATTGCCAAAGAATATATCCCAAGGCAACTCGCCATCCATAGGCGTAAATTCGATAGAATGGTTATGATAGCCTGTATACATACCTTCTGGTTTCAATTTTGCGGCGATTTCATTGAATACTTTCGCTGTATCAAGCCATGCTGATTTTGAATTTCTCCTTGATTCTGCAAGTCCGGGAACAATAAGGAACTTATTACCAAGTATTTTATGAAATTCTACTGTTTTTTCGAATTCATCACCAAGTAATGTCTCAAGACCAATATGCGCGCCAGCGACTTTTAAGCCAAGATCATCAAGCATTTTTCTGATGTCTTTTGCCTCATAGCCATAATAACCAGCAAAATCAACACCTTCATAGCCCATTTTTGCGACTGCTTTCAAAACACTTGGAAAATCCTTTGCACAATCATCTCTAACTGAATATAATTGCAGTGCTATCGGAATTCTTGCCATCTTTTTTACTCCTGTTTTGTGTGCAAATCAAGTTATTAATCTCTTTCTTTTATCAGCGAAAAATCTGCTTGATCTGCACTCTATCTCCTCTGATTGAAAAAGTGTATTCTATACATCGAAGAAATTTTATCATCTTTTACAATCCAATGCAATTATTTTTTGTTTTTATTAATTTTTCAAGATTGTATGTTTTTTTACTATATTGAGGATTCAGGGAAACAACCTAAAAGTCAATTAATATCAATTAAAAGGCAGGTTATTAAACCTGCCTAAATTGTTTTATACTACTTTTTTATTGGTCATAACGACCATATTTTTGCCTTAGATCAAGCATCATCTGGTATCTTTCAGGCGGCATACCCTTGAATGCAACATTGCTTGTGCAGAATATATATCCACCACCGGGCATACCGTCCCTGAGTGATCTCATTACATCTGCTCTAACTTCTTCATCTGTTCCAGTCTGCAATAACCCACAGTTGACATTACCAGCAAGACAAACTTTATCACCAACAAGTTTCTTAACTTCTGCAAGGCTGACTTTTGCCTGTGGATCAATTGAATGAAGGGCATGTGGTCTGCAAGAAACTAACTGATCAAGTATCGGCATAATGTTCCCGTCAGTATGCTTTATAACATAAGCGCCGTTGTTTCTGTGTCCCTCTATAAGCCTATGCAGAAATGGTGTTACGAACTCGGCGAACATTTTTGGCGAGAGGAAGGGACCATCATTGAAGCAATAATCAGCGCACATGGTCAAACATTCTGCTCCAGCCTCTATCTGAGTCCTGCCCCATGCAATACCATTATCAACAGCGCCTTCAAGACCTTTCTTTATCTCGTCTCCATGCTCAAAAAGCCTCATTGAGAGATCAACCATGCTTTTGCCATCAGGGATGCCCATAGTTCCATCTGCTTCACCACAGATAAGGAACTTTTTGTTTGCTCCCATTTCAACTAGCTTTTTAATTACGTTTATATCGCCAGTTCTTATGATGGAATAATCGAGGGCTTCTGCTATCTCAACATGGAATTCAGCATTGTAGCCGATAGCCATATCAAGCTCTTTTCCCACAAGTCCTTGATAGCCTTTGAAGCCTTTCTTAAAAAACTCGTCTGTAAGCTGAAACTCAAGCTCAAATGTTGGGACAATATCGTCCGGTTGTCTTAATTCAAGTGCAGCGATAACTCTTTCTTTCGGGGTCATGTAATACCTCCATGTTTACTCTATGATCTTTGGCACTTCAAAAAGCCCATATCACAGAAATATTGATATTTTTGCCATATCTTTTTATAATTTCAGAAAAATTTTCAGAAAATCCGCTGGTGATATTATCTTTATCTCTTGATATTCCTTTAATGATAAAAGGTGTTTTTTATCTCCAGAAATAATATATTGAACTTTGCTCTCAATGGCGCATTCGAGTATACGATTATCAGCATCTTTCTCTTTTATTACAGAAATTCTATTTTCTGGTTGAATTTGATTTACTTTTAAACTTATTCGATCTAATGTATCTTTTATTATTTCCTTGTTCCAGCAGAAATCCTCTTCGAGAGTTTCTTTTAACTCCATCATAATAAAAGAGGAAATATATACTTCTATCTCATCTTTCCAAATCATATCTAAAACATCTCTAGGCTTTCCCTTAAAATTCAAACCAGAAATATAAACATTAGTATCTATAACTACCTTTATCTTATTTTCTTCTGGCATCAATAATATCCTCTATCTGATCTTCCGTGATTTTTTTCGCCATTGCTCTCATTTCGCCATAGTGATAAATTTTCTGCCATTCCTTTTCTTTTATATAGCGTCTTAAGGCTTCCCTTAAAAATTCACTTCTATTTTTGCCTTCTTCTTTGATTAACTCGTCAATTTTATCTGCTAATTCAGAAGGCAAAGATAATGTAATTGATTTTTTTGTTTTTGTCATATTGTTCCTTTCTAATGTAATATACTTTCATTTTGCACTCTTTGCCATAGTTGTTTATTATGATCTTTTATTGGTTTTATGAAAATTGATATAACTAGATATATCAAAGCAATCCAAACATCATTCAATAATCTTAGGCACTTCAAAAAGCCCATCAACAGGGCTTGGTGCGTTTGCGAGTGCTTCTTCCTGAGTGAATGATTTTCTAACGACATCCTCTCGGACAACGTTTTTCACTGGTATAGCGTGTGATGTCGGCGGAACGTCATCAGTATTTAGCTTGTTAAGTTGTTCTATATAGTCTAATATCTCGCCGAGATTTTCGGCAAGCTTTTCCTTTTCTTGCTCATTGAACGTCAATCTTGCTAGGTTAGCGACATGCTCGACCTGCTTTATTGTTATTTTTGCCATATTTTTCTCCTCAAAAGAGTTCTTATAATTTACCATTTGTGCTATTTACATTTCTCTTGGGTCTGGTATTTCAACAACTTTCCCGCCTTCCTGTGCAGATAAATGAGCAAACAACCCCGGCAAACTATAGTCCAAACCTTCATAAACATCAATCGGTGGCTCAGTATCATTTTTTATCGATTTAACAAATGCGTCAATCATGTAATATTCCGCTGTTCCATGCCCACCAGCAGAAGCACCATCAGGGGCGTTAGGATGATTAAATGAATATGGAAGGTCTTCCATGCCATTTGAGTCCTTAAAACAGGCAAAACTTTTATCCATCGCTCCTCTGACATTCTCGATAACTCCTTCTGAACCATAAAAGGAATAATAATGGAAAGCCTGTTTGCGTGGATTCGAAAATCCGCATAGAATCTTTATTATTGCACCTTTGCTTGTTCTGAAAAGTCCAACTTCCATATCAATAGCACCAAGATCAGGGGCAACATTAACGCCTGTATTCATACCAACAGCAGAAACGCATCTATCCTTTATTATAGACAATACTGGTCCTAGGCTGTGTGTGCAATAATATATTGGTGGCATACCTGCGCGCCATGTTGGATTGCCATTTGCGTCCCACATGATACTTCTGCAATCATGGACATATTCTGCCTCAATGTATATTGGTTTGCCGATTTTGCCATCATCAACTAGCTTTCCCCATTGCTGAACGAAATACCAGTAATTGCAATTCTCTGCAAACATAAACTTACCTTTACTTTTCTTAACAGCGTCAACAAGCAATTTACATTCCTCAATGCGATTTGCGATTGGAACTTCACAAAGAACATGTTTATCTAGTTTTAATGCTGTAATTGAATTAGCTACATGGTATGGCAATGGCGTAGCGATAACAACAATATCTATATCATGCGACAAAAATTTATTATAGTCAGTATAGGCTTCTTCTGCACCTATATCTTGCTTAACTTTTGACACCCTTTTTTCATCAATATCACATACAGCAACGACTTTTGTATCATTACGCTGTGAGAAAATACCAAGATGACTCATACCTCGACCCAATCCAACAATCCCCACTTTGAGCATTATCATTGCCTCCTTATTATCGCCGGGTTATTCATAGGCTACACCTTTTATATTCTCAATATAATGCTGTGCTGAAAATGCAGCAGTTGCGCCTTCTCCACATGCAGTTATAATCTGCCTTAACGATTTTTTTCTTGCATCTCCACATGCAAAAATACCTGAAACAGAAGTTTTCATGTCATCATCTGTAATTATGTAGCCTCTTTCGTCCATTTCAACTAAGCCTTTGAGGAAATCGGTTGTTGGTGTAAAGCCAACAAAAATAAAAACACCATCGCAATCTAATATTTTTTCGTTATTATCCTCAACCGATACTAATCTAACCGCACTTACTTTTTCATCGCCCATTATTTCCTTGACTGCGGATTTCCATTCAAATTTTACTTTTTCTGGTATACTCAGAATTTTGTCTTGTAAAACTTTTGTGGCTCTCAAACGATCTCTTCTATGGACGATAGTTATCTCAGAAGCAAATTTCGTAAGGAATAAAGACTCCTTAACAGCGGTATCACCACCACCAACAACAACAACTTTTTTATCTTTGTAAAACATACCATCGCAAGTCGCACAACAAGATACCCCTCTGCCCCAAAATCTATCTTCTCCCGGAACACCTAATCTTTTATGATATGCACCAGTAGCGATAATAACTCCGATGGCAGAGATTGATTTTCCCCCTAAATCTAATATCTTTGATTTATCATTAGACTTTATGCCTGTAACCTCTGCATTTTGTATTTCAACTCCAAATTTTGTTGCCTGTTGAACCATCCTGTCAACCAATTCAAAACCGCCGATTGGTTCAGTAAAACCGGGATAATTTTCTAATATGTCGGTAGTCATTACTTGCCCGCCCGGACTGAGTTTTTCAAGGATAACTGTGCTAAGACCAGCTCTTGCCCCATATATTCCAGCAGTTAGACCAGCAGGACCACCGCCAATGATCGCAAGATCATAATTATCAGCCATTGATGTTGCACTCCTCTCCAATTATATTACAGATTATAAAATTTTATTTTTATTCCCTTGCAGCAAGTTCACTACACCCCGGAGCATCGGCTTGACCTTCTGCCAGTTTTAATATAAAATCAGGGAATACTCCTCCTGCATCTTCAACGCCTTTTTTATATAAATTGTTGACAATATCAGGATGTTTGTCCGCAACGTTGTTTTCAAAAGGCTTTTCAGTATTCAAATCACGCAAGAAAACGCCTTTACCATTAACTTTGCAATTCATCCACCAATTATGATCAATAACTGTCATAGCAGAACTCCAGCCTACTGTGATATGATCTCTTATTGGTTTTCCATTATCGATTGCAGATCGCCAGAATGGAATACCATCAATCGGCTGTTTTGGAGTAACATTTGCAAAATCAAGCACTTGTGCAGATATGTCTGTATGCTGAACAAGCATATCACTTCTTTTTCCTGCACCTATGCCATCTGGATGCCTGATAATAAGTGGCACATCATAGACTTCCGGTGTCGATGGATAGCCACGTTTGCCCATGTAATTATAATCGCCTATTGAGTGTCCATGATCTGTTGTAAATATCAATACTGTATTATCAAGCAAACCTAACACCCTCATGGTCTCGTAAAGATGCCCAAACCATCTATCACACATAGTAACAAGCCCCATATAATTAGCCTGTGTCCTGCGAAGCAATTCGGGTCGCAGTGAATTTGTATCTGCATATCCAGATAATACTTGCTCATCACCATCGCTGTCATCATACATTTTGCGATAATATTCTGGAACAAACCAAGGCTCATGTGGATCAAAACTCTCAATAACCAGATAGAATTTCTCTGCATCTTGATTTTGCTCAAGCCATCTCCCCGCTTCAATCATAACCCTTGCATTAAAATAATCCTCTTCTTTGACTCTATCGTGCATATTCATAAGGCATTGACGAATAAAGCTAACTTTCCAGGGATTTTGTAGCTCCTTTGGTAACCAATAATCAATTTGTTCTTGAGTTGGTAATGGTCCGCTTCTGTATGGGTCGGTTTCTTGTCCTCTCAGGAATTCCCATTGATTGAATCCTCGCCAAAAATTCTTTGATGGCTTAAACATGTGATATACATCAGCAATAAGCCCTGTTCTATATCCGTTATCCCTCAGGAGTTCTGCAATTGTATCTTGTTCTTCTGGAATTGGTCCCCAGCCCGGAGCACCTACAAAGTCGCCTTTCAGATGAAAATCACCTTTATTAAAAGGATATACTCGTTGTCCAGTATATAAAGCCCTTCGTGTTGGTAATGTTGGCAAAGATTCTGGATACATGCGATCCATAACCAGCGATTCTTCTGCTAATTTGTCAAAATTTGGTGTTTTAGCTTCCCACCAAGGCGGATTTCCATAGCATCCCATACAGTCTTTTCTCAACGAATCAAATACAACAACAATTATGTTCATTTTTATACTCCTATAGTTAGAGATAGTCTTATTAAAACTAACAATTTTCAACAAACATCATTTCCAAGCCTTTAATTATATAAATGTTAAAGAGCATTCTTCGTCTTCTGTATAATATGTTCCTGCATAGCAGAATCAAAATTGAAAAAATATGCGCTATAACCCACAATTCTAATAAAGAGATGGCTATATTTTCACTAATATCTTTTCATCAATGATATTAGCAATATAACATTTTTAGTTTATTATAGCATAGTTTTAACTTTTTATTAAGATAGTTATGATCTATAAATTTCTTTTTTCTGTATCATCTTTCCAAATAACAAAACAGATACCGATTACAATAGTTGTTATAAGTGCAATAATAGACAGCATACGAAACAAGCCGGGCAGGCCATATGCTTCTGCCCAGACTCCGCCAACAATTCCGCCTGTAAGTCCGCCTATGCCGAGTAATGCCCCGTTAAATGTCTGTCCACTTGCCCTAAATGCTTCGGGTGTAATACGGTTGATAATCTGAATCGATGCAACATGAAACGCACCAAAAGTAAGAGCATGAAGCGACTGTGTCCCAAGGATAATATACCATGCAGGCTCAAGCGAATAAACAAACATCCTGAAAGACATTGCCGCAAGACCAACTATGAGCATTGGAACAGCACCAAAACGCTTTAACAACGATCCAGATACCGCAATTAAACCTGTTTCTGCTGCTACTGCTGTAACCCAATATATACCTATCATATTATCAGGAATATTTTGATTGCCGAGAAAAATGCTAAAAAATGTATAATAAGGACCAAACAGAAATCTACTCATAAATGTAGCAAAGAAGAATATCAGCGCAAAAGGGCGTAAATAGACCCGTAAACTACCCCAATCAAGCTTTTTTCCTTTTGATTTTGAATGATATTCTGGTAATGTAAGGGCATAAAATGCAGATATAACACGAAAAGCACAAAATCCAAAGAAGATAGGCAAAAGAGCTTCTGCGGTAGCAATCTCTGTCTTTTTGAGGATAAACAAAGATGCAATTAGTGGAATAACGAAACCTATTGATCCCCAACTTCTAAGACGACCATAATCGCCGCCTTTTCTGGAAATATGATCAAGCGTCCAAGCATCGGCTATTGGAATACTTCCGCTAAAAAAGATAGTGAATATAGCCATTAAGACGCAAAGCATGAGAAACGATTCGCCACTCCAATACCAAAATAACGGAAATAAAGCCGCAGATAATATGTGCATCAGGAAATTTGGCAATTTTCGCTGACGAAGTGCATCACTTATGACTCCCCATAGAAGCGGTGCAAAGATGCCTGTCCATGCGGGAATTGCGTTTAATATTCCAAGCTCAACATTGGAAACTCCGCGCCTCCTAAAATATAGATTGCCATATATGCCATAAAGCGATACTGCTGAAAACGATATAAAATAGAAGACTGCAAAACGCCATCCACCTTGACTCTTTTCTTTTATGTTATTATTCATAATCCATCCTAAATGGGTAATATGCCTAAAAGTATTATTTTTCCCAAATGGAGATTTAGAGAGATTTTATTCTTTTATCCCATCAACAATATTTTTGCAGGCATTATAAAATATTCCCACATCAACGGATATTGCCATATACATTACGCCAGCATCTATCCAACGTTTTGCAGATTCAATGTCATCAGCGAATGTCCCAACAAGTTTATCTGCTGATTTTGCCTTTTCAATAACTTTTTCCATCTGTTGCAAAACCAAAGGATTATTTACCTCACCGGGAACCCCAACCGATTGAGATAGATCATAAGGTCCAATAAATAGAATATCAACTCCGTCAACTTCCATGATCTCATCAAGGTTATTTATGGCTTCCATGCCTTCGAGATGAGCTATTGTAATTGTCCTCTCATTTGCCATCTTAAAGTATTTTTGGCGTTCCATAGATGAATATGACGCTGATCTAACATATCGACAAACGCCTCTATCTCCTTTTGGATGAAATCTTGCAGATGAAACCATCAGTTTTGCATCGTCAGCATTTCGAATCTGAGGGACTTCAACCCCTTCTGCACCGATGTCAAGACAGCGAAGTATCTGAACTGGATCATTGCTACTAACACGTATTATTGGCGAAATACCAGCCAATTCACCTGCACGAACTGAGTTTTGTGCAGATTCAATTGATATGGGACCATGTTCCATATCAATTATCACAAAATCAAGCCCTGCAAGACCCATAATTTCAATAACCGCAGGATCAGTTATCTTTGAAAAAGTGCCTATAACTGGAATACCTTTATCTAATTTATCTTTAAGACGGGTTTTCATAGTTTTTTTTACTCCATTTTTTACTTTATTGGACTTTAATGGAAAAATATGTCATTATTATAACGTCAGTTCGATATAAGAATGAACCACAAAGACACTAAAACACAAATTTTCACAAGGGATTAAAGATCAAATCTTTAACATTGCATTTTTACAAGAAAACCATTTATTTTCAATAGTCTATCATCTGATTTCATCTGCTTAAAAAATCAGAGATAATCAGCGTTACACAGTCAGCGAAAATCAGCGGACTATTTCTTTTTTACAACACAAAAGCTTCAATCTTATTTTCTGCTTTGTGCCTTTGTGTCTTGGTGGTAAATATAAATTCTTACGTCGAACTCAAGTTATTATAACACATTGGGTAAGTTTTTCAATGTAGATAAAACAGGAGTTGGGATTATTTAATCTTGCAAAATACAAAGTTAGACGCACCTTTTCAAGCATTTTCATTGAGTAACTCATAAATCACAATCGCAACACCTGCAATAACCGCTGTTTCTGTTCTTAAAATGTTCTGACCCAAAGAAACAGGAATTGCGCAAGAAGAAATAGCTTCTTCTATTTCATTGCTAGTAAAATCACCTTCGGGACCAATAATTATTTGAATGTTTTTAATGTGCATGTTTTGATTAAGAAGGCTTTTAAGGCTTTGTGTGGGTATATCCATTGATGGTGCTATGAATATTAGCCTTAGATCAGTCTTAAATCTATTGATAGCAGAATTAAAATCAATTATATCATGTATGATTGGGAAAAATGGTCTATGCGATTGCTTTGATGATTCAATGGCGATCTGTCGCCACCGATTAACTCGCTTTTCTGCTCGATTATTTAGCAATATTGGCACTGAACGTTGACATGTAACTGGTATTATTTCATAAACGCCTAGTTCTGTTGCCTTTTGGATTATCATATCCATACTATCTGCTTTTGTTATACCCTGAATGAGGGACAATTTAAGAGAGGGGATTTGCGCTTGTTTCCATGTTTTGATTTCGCCGATTGCTAGTTTTTGTGATACAGACGTGAGAAATACGTTGTAAATACAACCAATTCCATCAAGAATGGCAATTTCATCGCCTTCTCGTAGTCTGAGGACATTTACCAAGTGATGCAATTCTGAGCCTGTTATATAGGCTTTATTATCTGAAATTTGATCTTTTGGGACATGAAAATATCGCATGATGGAAAAATTGAGGATTCAGAATCAATATTTTTTGTAAACAAAGTGACGCAAGTATGTCACTACGAATAAATATAATTTATATTATGATATGCTACAACGCCAGAACAAAGATGGAGGAAAATTATCATGAACAAAAAAAAGCATATAATCCAAAACTATACCATAGATTTAGCAAAAAGATACAAGGAATTACAACGTTATAAAGCTATTAGCGATCCAAATATCATTTCGCTAGATTTAAATATGACAAGAGATGAAGAAAAAAGAATAATTATTGATGCAGTGAAGGATTATATCCTTTCTTGCAACTCAGATGAAGCAAATGAATTCATTGGCGAACTAACTGATATAATAGTTCATGCGTGCATAGAAGTATTGTAAAGTTTTTCTGTATAATTATATCTTATCTGATTTTTTATTTTATAGGAAATTATATTTTTGCGACACAAAGAAGACTCTTCACTTCGTTCAGGATGGCACGTTGCTGTCATTTTGAACGAAGTGAAAAATCTTTTTTTATTTGGGACAGGTGGTTAATCTGTCCCAGAAATCTTGATTTATTTAGCATCAGCGGACTTTGGAGGCTTAAGTGTTAGACCTATAAGAGAAGCTATAATACAGGCAACACCACAGACAATAAATGCAGGTAGCCAGCTACCTTTACCGCCTATTATTCCTGCCATAATAGGTCCAATTATTCCACCTATACCATAGGCAGTAAAAACGAAGGGATAGTTCATACCAACATTTTTGGTTCCAAAAAAGTCGGCAGTTGCGGTTGGGAATAATGCAAAATTCCCACCGAAATTAAATCCGATGATTGTTGCTCCAAGATAAAGCAAATATTGATTAGAACCCATCGCATAAAAGATCAGCATCATTATACCTTGTGTAAGGCACATAATAAATAATGATAACTTGCGACCTATCTTATCGGATACAGTTCCCCAAACGATACGTCCAATTCCGTTTGCCAATGAGTAAAAAACCGCCATAGCGGTTCCAGCAATGATACTCGCTTGGTTTGCATCAAATCCGCCTCTTTGCTGAAGGGCGTCTATACCAAACAGCTTGATGATACCAATTGTCATCAAGCCAGACATTCCAGAGAATATAAACATCACCCAAAGCCCATAAAATTGAGGACTACGAAGCATCTGAGATGGCTTAATATCTCCAACTGAGGCTGATTTTTTCCCTTTTTTCTGTTCTGGAGGATTCCATCCTGCTGGTTTCCACCCCTCAGGGGGATTCTTCATCCATATAGAACCAATAAGGATAGCAACTGCGAAAACAATACCATATATCAAAAATACTCTTAGAACACCAAAGTTCTCAAGCAGATGCCCCCAGTTGTCTGCGAGTTTCATCCAGATAAGCGCGCCAAATCCGAAGCCAGCAACCGCTAAACCAGTGATAAGACCTTTCTTATCTGGAAACCACTTCATTCCAACTGAGATCGGACAGACATAAGCAAAACCTATTCCTGCACCGCCAATAAGACCAATAAAGATTACTTGGGTAGCAAAATTTTGACCAAACAGTCCGCCAAGTATATAACCTAGACCCAACAATATTCCACCTGTTATTGCGACTTTTCTTGGACCAACCTTTGCCTGCCATTTTCCAGCGAATACCATTACAAAAGCAAATGCTGCGAGACCGACAGAGAATACAACTTGTGTTTGTGTTTTTGTAAATGCAAAAGTTGATACAGGGTCAACAAGTTTTCCTGTTAGGTATGGCGTAAAAACGCTCCATGCGTAAATTGCACCCAAACACAACTGTATCAATATTGCTCCAACGACAACCAGCCACCGATTAAAAACTTTTTGTTGCGATTGTGCCATAATGAATTTCCCTCCAACATTTAAGACAAAAAGGGCGTTCATATGAACGCCCTCGTTTATTTATCCTAACCAGAGATTACTTGTTTTTGCGACCTTCAATAAGCGATTCTACTACATGAGGATCAGCGAGTGTTGATGTATCACCAAGACTACTGGTATCATTTTCAGCAATCTTACGAAGAATGCGACGCATGATCTTACCGCTTCTGGTCTTTGGAAGGGCATCGGCAAATTGAATTGCCTCTGGTTGTGCAATAGGACCGATCTCTTTACGAACGTGAAGGGTAAGTTCTTTTGCTAGCTCATCAGTTTTTTCTACGCCTTGATTTACTGTAACATAAGCGTATAGACCTTGACCCTTAATATCATGTGGCATTGCAACGACTGCTGCTTCTGCAACCTTTGGATGGCTGACAAGTGCGCTCTCAACTTCCGCAGTTCCGATACGGTGTCCAGAAACATTAACAACGTCATCAATACGTCCCATCAACCAATAATCGCCATCTTCATCAAGTCTGCAACCGTCACCTGTAAAGTATAAGTCTGCATACATAGTGAAGTATGTTTCGATGAATCTAGCATGATCACCATACATTGTTCTCATTATACCGGGCCACGGCTTCTTTATACAAAGTTTTCCACCTTCGTTGATGTCGCATTCTGTTCCATCATCACGTAGGATTATTGGCTCAACACCAAAGAATGGTCGTGAGGCACTACCGGGTTTTAATGTATGCGCACCGGGCAACGGTGTAATAAGTATTCCACCTGTTTCGGTCTGCCACCATGTATCAACTATTGGACAGCGACTCTTACCGACGTTCTCATAATACCACATCCAAGCCTCTGGATTGATTGGTTCACCAACGGTACCAAGTAAACGAAGGCTTGAAAGATCACATTTATTGACCCATTCCTCACCAAGCCTCATCAATGAACGGATAGCTGTCGGAGCAGTATAGAATATATTAACCTTAAATTTATCTACGACCTGCCAGAATCTGCTTGCATCTGGATATGTCGGAACACCTTCAAACATCAATGATGTCGCACCATTTGCTAGCGGCCCATAGACAATATAGCTGTGTCCAGTTACCCAACCGATGTCAGCAGTACACCAATAGGTGTCTTCATCATGGATATCAAATATTACCTTATGTGATAGAGATGTATGAAGTAGATAACCACCTGTTGTATGTAAAACACCTTTTGGCTTTCCTGTTGAGCCTGATGTGTAAAGGATAAATAATGGGTCTTCTGCGTTCATAACTTCTGGTTCACAAACATCAGATGCAGAAGCCATCAGATCATGCCACCATAGGTCTTTTTCTCCCATATTAACTGGTTCGTCATTACGTTTGACAACTATAACTTTTTCTATGCTTGGACATTCCTTTACAGATATATCAGCAGTAGCTTTTAAGCCAATTGACTTTCCTGCGCGTAATGAAACGTTGCTGGTGATAAGCAATTTGCAGTCTGAATCTTGTATACGAGTAGCAAGTGCTTCTGCACTAAATCCACCAAATACGATTGAATGTATCACACCAATACGTGTGCAAGCAAGCATTGCAATAGCCAATTCAGGTATCATTGGAAGATATATTGCTATTCTATCGCCTTTTTTAACACCAAGACTTTTCAAAACATTAGCAAATTTACATACTTCTCTATGAAGCTCCTGATAGGTATAGGTCTTAACATCCTCTTCTGGTTCACCTTGCCAAATAATAGCAGCTTTGTTTTTACGCCACGTATTTAGATGCCTATCAAGGCAATTATAGCTAACGTTTAATTGACCATCTTCAAACCATTTGATGTCTATAATTTGGTTAGCAGTATCCCACTTATAATCTCTTGTTTTTGTTGGTTTTTTGAACCAATCTAGTGTTTCAGCTTGTTCTAGCCAAAATTTATCTGGATTGTTGATTGATTCATCATACATTTCTTGGTATTGTTCCATAGATTTGATGTGGGCTTTTTCTGATAATTCCTTTGGGGGGGGGAATTTTCTTGATTCAGACATCATAGAGTTAATTACGGTTGTTTTTGTTTCCGACATAAACCAATTTCCTCCTGTTTAGTTGCGTTTTTTATGAGCATTTGGGATAGAATGGGATAAAAATTGCGGAGTTGATTTGAGAAGATAGCTAATCTCCATATCCCAATTCGGTCAGAAATGGCTATTATAGATAATAGCGCAATTTTGAGAGAATAATACTCAAACCAAAGTAATTTATGACTTATATTGTTCAATATTCCTGCAAAAAACAGAAACTAATCATATTATTTCTAAATAGTATAGCATTATTTTAAAATTTGATCAATAAAAAACGTTTTTTCACAATCAAATATACATATTTACATATCACAACGTTTATCATTGCCTAGCAAATATTTCTAACGGATGTTTTCTATTTTTCATTGGGAATGAAACTCTGTTACCTGTAATCTGTGATTCATATGCACCCAATATCATCTCAAGCGCACAAACAGCGTCATATCCGCTTGATATTGGTTTTCTATCATTCTCAATAGAATCTATAAGGTCTATTATTGCCAGTTGATTTCCTGCCTGTAAAGGAGTATCATCAAGATTTAGAGGTTCCCATTTTTGCGAAGGATTATGAGGCGACCATGTAGGATAAGGGTAAATCGCAACATTAGATGCTGTTCCGCCTCGCAGTGAGATCATGCCTTGACTTCCTACAATATCCATGCCATATCGGTTGTCACTGCCTATCTGATCTTTGCGTGAATCAAAGAAACCCGCTACACTGCTTTTGAAGGCAAAATAGCTATTGATACAATCTCCTGCTATAAGCCCAACAGGTTCAGTTCCTTCTCGAACATCTTTGGGGGTTATATCGTGACCCTGAAATTCTACATGAGCGAACATCCACTCAACATCACCGACAAAGTATCTCATCATATTAAATAAATGTGTGCCAAGAACGATCATATCTTCTCCGCCACCACGACTATCTTGTTTGCCATGTGCATATATTGCTTGAACATTTCCGATCTTTCCTTCATCTAGCATATGCTTTATTTTATGAATTCCCGGCAGATAAACGCCTTGATGAGCAACTGCAATTTTTAAACCAGCTTTTTCTGCGGATTTCAATATTATATCTCCATCTTCAAGGCTTGATACCATTGGCTTTTCTGAATATATATGGCAACCAGCTTCAATACAGGCAAGTATTATCTCAAGATGACGATCCACCCATCTTGGACATACACTAACTATATCAAGGTCTTCTTTTTCCAACATCTCACGATAATCAGCATAAGAACGGACTGCCCCTGTATCCACTTTTGCCTTTTCTCTGCCAGATTCATCAGGATCAGAAACAGCAATAAACTGAACATTATCTAATCCCTTATAGGCTAAATGCAAGCCATGACCATAATTTCCTTTTCCTGTTATTCCAATAGCTCCTGCCTTATATATTTTATTTGCCATTTTTTTGTCCTTTTTTCTCAATAAGTTTTCATAATGCAAAAGACCAATTATTTGTTCAAGATTATTATCTTAACTTGCCTCTTGCCGAAACTTTCCACATTGTCTCAACCTCTTCATTTCTAACAACAACTAATTCATCAAATAGGTTTACCGCTGGACAGACATGGTTTGGTATTATCTCTAATTTATCCCCAACTTTGAGTTTTACCCTTGAAGGATCAAATTTCAAAACGCCATGTTCTTCATAAGCCCTTATAAGCTTTATATTAGGCATTCCTTTGATCCAGCCATAAATGCCAAATGCCTGCGCTTTATCTGATGTAAAAGATTTTGTCCCTGCATCAATAACAGCCCTGTCATCAGCAGGAACGCTGATTACTGTTGCCAGTATTGTCAATGCGCAATCTTTTTCCTCAACAACACCAAGCTTGATTTGATAATAATCATTAAATACATAAGTCCCTGGTCTAGTCTCATTTATGCGGTTGATTGTGCATGTTATTTTTGCAGAAGGGGTAGCACCAACACTTATAATATCAGTTCTGATGTCAGCATCTCTTAGCATTTCTGCAGTTTGGATCATCATTTGAGCTGATTCAAGACCTATACGTCTTACATCTTCAAATGTCTCTCCGCTATAGACATGTCCTTCATGAGTATATATTCCTATAAGTTCGATACCTTTCATTTTAACCAGTTTTTTTGCTAGATCAACAGTAGGTTTTCCATATGGAACACCCGTTCTCTGTAATCCTACGTCAACCTTAATAATTACAGGTATTTTCATATCCCTTTTATCTGCCAAGTCGGATATTGGTTGAGCAACTTCCACGCTATCGACAGCGACACTGATCTTGCATTTTTCAGAAAGCCTTAATAGTCGATTGATCTTTTCATCACCAACGATCATGTTTGCAACGAATATATCATCGACATTAGTAGTATTTAGCATCAATTCTGCTTCACTAAGCTTGGCGCAAGTTATGCCGTTTGCACCTGCAACAAGCTGTTTTATTGTGATTTCAGGCACTTTATGCGTCTTTATATGTGGACGAAGATGAACACCAATGTTTTTTGCAAAATCAGCCATATCTTTGATATTGTTTTCTAATATATCAAGGTCAACGATTGCAGCAGGTGTATCTAATTCGTATTTATGCACTTTATTTACTCCTGAATATTGCCATATATAGACATTAAATCTTTATATTCTTTCTCAGTTATTGCTATCATTCCACCATGACGGACACCTTTTGGAACTTCGTAGCTCTGCCATTGAAGGTTATACCAATCACCCGATAGCTTTTTAGCGGTTGAACATCCATAAGACATCCCCGGATATTCTTCATAATAAAGATACCATTGGCTTCCATCAAGTTTTTGTATTAATGTTGGTGCCTCCCGCCAATTTGGGCTGATAGGCAGAGATGGTTCAGTATAGGGACCAAGCAGGTTATCTGAATAACTCATTCTAATTGTCTTACCTGTTGGACACGAAAGATCAGCCCATCGTTCATCTTTTATAAAGGCGTAATATTTATTGCCTTCTTTACGAATAATTACATCAATTGTTGCAAAAGAAAAATCAAATAGCCTTTTGGGTTCAGAAAAGTGAAGCATATCTTTTGAGAGAACATAAAAAGTTCGCATACTGCTCCAGACTCTTTCTGGTTCTTCTGCAACTGGTTCTTTTGAAGGGCTATGCCAAGTCATAACATATTGAGATGATTCAGAATCATAGAAACATTTTGGCGCTCCATGATGCTTTATGCCTTTTCGAAAGCCTACTGCATTTGGCACATCAGGATCATAATCTAGCCATTTTTTCCATGTTATTAGGTTATCTGATACCCATATAGTAATAACAGGATCACCGCCACCAAGCAAGTAAAATCTTCCATCATGCCCACGAGTAATGTCTGGATGACCGTAATATTCTTCCCCGATAATCCTTTTACCATCATTTATTAGTTTCCAATGAAGTCCATCTGCGCTTATGGAATAATACAATCGCCCATAATCATGCTTCATTACATGAGCAAAAAGATAACCATAATATTGATCCATTAATTTCTCCTCTTAAAAGAGCTAATCAAGACCGCCAAATATGATGTTTGCGCCAACAGTGATAATTTGACCCGATTGTGGTATTCCAAGATAATATATAACATCTTTGCGATCCTGTATTTTTAATCCATTTTTTGTGTCTATTCCAAAAGAATAGCGACCATCAATATATAAGCTGATGAATCTGTTAAAAAATGGCTTACTCATACGCGTATAGACAAAGGCTATGTCCTCTGGATTTTCTGTGGTAGGAATAATGTTTATATTTTCTGATTGTGCGGGTTGATATTTCCAATAACATCCACCAAAGGTAAATGTTCCGCTAAGAGGTCTGCCAAACGAAAAACCAGCATTTGCAAGGTGTTCTGGTTCAAATAACGGAGTGTCATAACGTTCAAATTTATAATTGGCAAATATATTAAAAGAACTAAAAATATTTAACTCAAGAGATGCTTCACCATTTATGGATTCAGAAGTTTCTACATTTGTTGGATACCAGACATGCTTATTAAGTTGGATCCATGTAATCCTGCTTTTTGGCTGACCATAGGATGCCTGAGCCATTAATTTCAGGCGTGTAGTTACATCCACATTAAGCAACCCATAAGCCTCCCAAAAATCTTCTGATTCCAGTGAGTCATTGACAATAACTGATTTAGATCGCCAGTATAATTCATCAAAATCAGGCAAGATTACTCGCCTTCTATATCCTGCGCCTATTTGAAAGGCTTTGGGACCGATTATTAATCCAACATCTGGAACCATATATGGATCAAATTTTGAATCATATATGCCTGTTGCGTTTAGCTTTAGTTTGATAAAGCTAACGGGACTAGCTATATTAGAAACATCAGCTTTTATGATTTTTCTTGATTCAAGGGTTTTACTGTCACTTCTGGTTGTTTTGTCAACTAAGCTTGATAGTTGCAATTTAGCTTTTGCATTGACTTCAAGACTGGGAAGAACCTTCTTACCTAGTTCGCCAAGAAATATACCTGTTACATAGTCAAATCTTCTTTGTGACGCATCATTTAATCCAGACCAAACGCTAATACCTTTGAGCATAAGAACATCGGAGCCTTCCCCTGGTCTTCGATATGATATGCCTGCGCTATTCCTTATCCTTGTCTGATCAGTTTTATCATCAATAATGAGGTTTTGGCTGTTTCTCTGTGCTTCAAGACTTAAATTCTGGTTTTGTCCGATCATTACATTTATAAGTCCGTTAAGTCTATCGTCTGACGTTTTAAAATCTGTAGAATCGTCATTTAGTTTTTCAGAATAGCTGTTACGAATCTGTTTGAACATAAGATGAATGAATGTTGATGACATATATCCAGTAGTTCTATTGACATTTTCGAGCAACGGCATCGCCCAATATCTGCCTTCTGGAAATCCAGCGGTTTCTTTTTGGAAATATTCCTTATTCTTAACAGCCCCTATTCTTAATCTTTGGTTATGTATTGCAAAGGAAGCCTCTCGGTTATCCCATATATCGGGATTTTCTTGGATGCCAGACATAAAGGTAAGTGCGGCGGTATTCCATGCCCTTGCAAACGGGATACTAAGGTTATAGCGATGCCTTGCCTTTATCCTGTCAACGACAAGCTGACCCCTGGGATATTCCTCTTTTAAAACAGGTCTAGCACCTTTTGGAACGAGGACGGACATTTCATCACGGGGATTTTTTTCCTCAAATGGTTCTGAGAAAGCGGTTGATGTAATTATAACGCAAGTAAGAATAAAAAATATTATGTATCTAAAATTCATTTTGCCAACCTTTGCTAATTTTTTGAGTTTTCTTTATTTAATAGTAATTTCTTTGCAGATTTTATATCTATTATTGCCTTATGACCATGTTTATCAAGCAGATGCAAGAGATTTGCACCATTTAAAAGGGTTAGTGGTTTGCCTTTTGCAAATTCGTAGGCATCAGGTCCATAACCAGAAATAGTTGATTCAGGTTAATAATATATCAGATAATTCATCTTTGGATTGTATATATTTAACTTCTTTTATTTTAGGCATATCATCTATTGATGGAAGATAATATTCCACAATCATCATTTTTGTTTCAGGATTATAGTCTATATCAAAATCTTGTGGAAAATTATCTGGATATATCCAATGAGTGATTAAGAATATTTTCGATGTTCCTTATATCTTCTTGCGCTTGTCTAGTTTGTTTTGTAGCACTATCAAGCTTTGAACGCTTATCAGATTTATTTTGCCACATTTCCCTCCAAGAGTTTGCCTGCGCCAATGCTTTTTGAAACACAACATATTGATCTCTGCCACAAATATGACGATACTTATTTAATCCTTTGTGCTTAAGCTCAATTTCGTATGCACCAGATAGATTCACATTTTCAGTTACTTCCAGCATAAACCTATCTATTCTTTCAAGTTCCTTTAAATCATATAATCCCATAATCAAAACCCTGTAATATCAGAAACCAAATTTAAGGTTTATATTGAAATCATTCACCAGAAATTCTTAAAGCTTCTTTATAAAGGCTATATGTTATATAAAAACCAACATCATTAATGGCATCCAAAAATGGTTTTATTTCTCCAATTATGCCAATTTGTTTGGCTTTTAGCAAAAATCCAACAGTTCCAATTACCTTCAATCCGATCTGTTGTGCTATACGGCGTGCCTTTTTATCATCAAGGATGATCGGAAATTCCCCAAATTCCATTGAAAGAGCAATTGCCTGTGCTTCGCCTACATCAAGTTGAGTCAATAATGCAGAAACCAGTTTGATATTGGTAACAGGCTTGATAATTAGCCAATCCAATTCGAAACCGATCTCTTTATGAACAGCCATTGGCGCAAATATATTATTGAAAGTATTTTTAAGTATTTCCAATTTTCCGATGCGCTCCAAAGTAATTAGGCATGTGCTGTTCGTTACCACTTGATCCATTACAGATTGAGTTCCTTATCCAAATCTTCAGCAGGATAATCAAATACAGGAACCCCATATTTACCAAGCAATTCCATAAATGCTCTTTTGGAATATCCAGCCAATTTTGCGGATTGCCCTAATGATAGTTTACCAGTTTCATAAAGTTTCATTGCAAGCAATAGCTTTGCCTCTATTGCGGAAACCTCTGAAGGCAAGTCTAATTTTAATTCACCCATATTTCATCAACACCTTCCTATATTAATCACTGCCAAGATATACGCCCATTCATCTTTACAGGCCATTCCGTAGGATCATCTTTGCCATCAACTAGGCTTCTATATTTCCAAGTCTTAATTCTTTTGGTAAGATCATCACTGATACGTGAATTAAGGTTCGTATGAAAATCTATGGAAGATACTGTTACTTGATTGCCAGACTTATTAACGACAACAGTTATCTGCAATGCTTTTGGGATACCAGAGATGTTAGAATTATTCCAATCCTCGTATAACTTACGAAGGCTATGTAAATCTTTGTTTATTTCCTCTTGTAAAACTTCTCCGAAATTACGATTATCCTCTTTTTTGGGTGCTTCGACTTTTGGACCTTCCATCCCTTTTCCGATGTCAGCCTTAAAGCCCTCTCTTTCTATTGCGGAACGTTTATCTTCGCCTGTTGTTCCCTTTCTAGGAGAACCAGTGACATTGCCACTTCCAGAAGCAGACCTAGTTTCAGGATTTGGATTGCTTCGAGCTTTGCCTGTCTCATATCCACCGGAGCCAGGACCGCCGTCGCCGATACCTTTTCCAGCGCCTCCGCCAGAACCTTCGCCTTGACCAGTGCCAGTTCCCATGCCTCCTTTTCCGCCACCGTCGCCGATACCGATTCCAGTTCCTGATCCGCCACCTGTCCCTTTTCCTGTTCCTGTTGCCAAACCTTGACCGGGACCTTTTTCACCTAATCCGCCACTGCCTCCACTACCGCCACGTCCAGCAATGTCAGCCCTTCCGCTACCTTTGCCATCATCAATAAGACCAAACTTAAAACCAGACATATCTTTGCCACCTGCGCCAAAATCTGATCCTTTACCCGCTGGAATCACCATATTTTTTTCAATTTTATCACTTCTTATACCAGTTCCACCTGTTTTAGTTAGTAAGTCTTCGCTGACAATACCACCTGCTTTTCTCATCCCCGGCTGGTCACCGGGCGCACCTCGTCGCCCTTCTTGTCCACTGCTACCGGGCGCACTTCCACCACCAGAACTTCTGCTTCTGAGAAGAGCCTCTTGCCATGCTGGTTGAGTTTCTGTTTGTTGTGGAACTGTTTTTTGTGTGACTACCGTTTCTTTTTTTATTAATACCTTAGTAATATTAGCTGTTTTTTCGCTTTTATCACGGAATATTACAACGGGTTCTGGTTCTTCATACTTTAAAAATACAACATCCAATCCTCTTGGTTTCATGGGTTTAGGTAGATACATGGTCATTTTTGGTTGCTCAACATAAGCATAAGATAAAATTACAGCCATTAAAAAATGAAAGACCGTTGAGCCACCTAGCACAAACCAATGAGTTTTATTCTTGCGATACTCCTTGCGTCGCTTTTGTTCTTTTGCGATTAACTTTTCCATTTTGATCTTCGGAATCATTTTTATCCCACCTTCACGAAGTCTTATGTTTTTTTATTTACCTTCATTTGAAGTTCCAGTTATTTTAGCGATACCGTTTCTGCCTACCCTTCGCCAATATTCAAACTGGCTATTTACAAGCCTGTTATACCATGATTTTGCCTTTTCTATATCTTTTTGCTGAAAATAGCTTTCCGCAACTATCTCTGCTGATTCTTCCCACAAACCATTGATTGATTGATACAAAGCCCATGTATCAAGGGCATTTGTCCTAGCCCCTGCATGATTCCCTGATGCAAGGATTATCTTGGAAATTATATTCTGCAGACCGACAGCATATTCATCAGGCATCTTTTTTAATGACTCATTATCAAGCCATTTTTCTGCAAGGTTTTTTGCTTCCAATAAATTACCTTGTTTATAGGCTATGAGAGCAGATAAATAATCTATTTTCGGCTTAAGGCTGTTTATATTCTGCACTTCTTGTAGTTTAAGTTTTGCGCTACTTTGATCGCCTTCTTCGTATAAGCAACGGCTGATCATAAATTGCGATTCAGCAATGATAGGTATTTCTAGCTTCTCACCATCCATTATGTCAAATATATTTTGCGTTTTATCTGGAAAGCTTGATCTTAGTTTCGTTCCTCTCGTCAAAACTAACTCATAAACGCCCCTTGCCTGAGCAAAAGCCTGCTTTACAAGCCCTATCTCTGTATCCTGTCCCTGTAATTGCTTTAGCTTTGCCTGTTGAAATAATGACTCTGCCTGCCAAAAAGTTGATCTTAAAAACAGATTGCTTATGATTGCTATATCAAGGTCAGGAGCCGTATATTGCCCTGCAATAACTTTGTTAATAATATTTTCTATAACTCTTGCTGAACTTGCGAATTCATCTGCAGATCGCTGATAGCTTTTATCAAACTTGAACATTATAGAACCCATCTGAAAATGTGCTATTGCTTCTGATTCTGTCCCCGGATACTTTGCGATAATATCTCTATAGGCATTTTCAGCGGATAGCTTTAACTCTCTGTTGCTACTCTGTTGCGCTCTTTCATAATATATCTCTGCAATACGAAGCATAGCATTATCAGCAAGTTCGCTATCTGGATATGTTTGAACCATCAACTCTAATGATTTTTCTTCATTAACCCTGTCATTCATAAGGCGATAGCATCTTGCGATTTCATATACAGCATCATCCGCATATTCACTTTGAGGATAATTCACCAAGAGTTTTGTATATTCATCTATCGCTTGGGCATACTTCTTTGGATCGCTAGAGCCAAGTGAATATGTGCAAAAACCTATTTCAAATTGTGCATCATCCGCTCTTGGACTATTAGGAAATCTTCTAACAAGTTCCTTATAGTCTAGTAAAGCCTGTCTTAAATTAAGTTCTGTATCCTGATCTGCAGTTCCTGATCTTGCCAATAGGTATCCTCTCCAAAATAGTGCATCACCGACAAATTGATCCAAATCATTATTACTCCCATATTTTTTTATTAATACATTGAATTGCTCTATCGCTTCCTTATTTCTGTTTTGCTTAAATAATGATAAACCTAGATTAAGAATCGCTTCTGGTTCGTTTGCTGTATCAGGATATTTTGTAATTATTTCTGTATAGGCTTTTTCTGCCTCTTCGTATCTTTTTAGATCAAAAAGACTGCCAGCCCTTCGCATAAGTAATTCTTGCTCAATATCTGGTATTCTTGTCAATGAAAGTTCCCGTTTTAATTGATCCCATGTTGCAATTGAGCCATTAATATCGCCCTTCCTTTCTTTTGAGAGAGCAACCTCCGCAAGCCCCCTAAATCGCCATTTTTGATAGCTAGTGTTTATACCCTCAAATGTTCTTATTGCATCATCCCATCTGCCAAGCCTTTGATAGCCTCTGCCTATCATATATTGCGATTCACCATAATACCCATCGAGTTCCTTTGCCATTTGGGTTTCTTTACCTTCTTTTTTCCAGTATTTAACAACATTATCGTTTGAATTTGCAAAGGCCTCTACTGACTGTCCATAAAGGTTATTTGCTCGTTTGACCAATTCTGGGGAAGTTTGAGTATCAATAGTTGATGCTTCTGCAAAGTATGACCATCCAAGCCAATAATACGCAACAGCCATTAATTCAACTTTCCCTATTGATCTTGATACTTTAAGTGCTTTATCAAAGTTTTCAATTGCTGCACTATATTGCCTTGCATTAAAGGCATAATCTCCTATTTCCATTAAAGCATCGACTTCATATCTGGAATTTGGGTACCGTTCAATAATGAGCCGAAAATCAGCAAGAGCCTTATCCATTTGCCCAAGTTGTTTATGGCATCTTGCTCTTTCAAGAAGAGCAATTTTTGGTAATTCTAATGCTGCAACATCAGTTACATATTCACGTGGGTTAGCTATAACGCGAGTATAAACCTCAATGGCTTTTTGAAGGAAATTAATTTTATCTGCCTCTTTTTCTGCTGTTTCTGCCATCATTTTATATATGTCGCCAGCATAAAACAGGGCTTTATCGCTTAATTCGCTGTTAGATAGCTCAGTTTCAAATTTTGATAATAATCTTAATGCCTCTTGATACCTGCCCATCTGAAATGTTGCATCTGCCTTTGCATAAAGAAGTTTTGCATATTCAGGTGCGCGAGTAGAAATAAATTGCAGACCGTTATCATACCATTCAACAGCCTTTGAGTATTCTCCTTGAGAAAAAGCAATGTCTCCAGCTTCTCCAGATAACTGAACCATTTGCTCTGATATTACCATAAAATGCTTTTCCATTTCTTCATATAGAGTGGTATTTGATCTTAACTTCCCTTTCATCTCCTCGAATTTCGTCTTAAACATAAATAGGTCACTATAGGCTTGATTATATTTCTCTATTGCATCTGTTGATTTCTTGTTTAGTCTGAGTCTTCTGCCTAGTTCTATTCTGCTTGATGCCCTTCCATAATAAGAATTAACTATATATGGTGCAGATTTTTCATCGTTAATATCACTATTTTGAATTATGGTAGTAAACTTATTTTCTGCTGCCTCGTATTCATCTTCATTCAATAATGTTACAGCAATTGTATAATCACGATCAGGAACAGCACTAACGCCATTCATTGAAAATGAAAACGTAATTATACCGATGATTAATAATATAAAAGATAAAGACCTTTTCATAATGCCCTCCTAGATAATATTTGACATAACATTTATGTTTTTCAGAATTTTCTGCTTATTTCAATTTTTTGCATGCAATAGATAACGTTTAAAAGCCTAATTTGGCTTATACACTTATCAATTTTTGTTAGGTATTATATATTTTAGATTACCATAAGTCAATAATGACTTTTGGCTATAAGCCAAAAAATGCTTGAAATACAATGATTCATAAGTTATAATTGATTAAATTAAAATAACATTTTTTTGAGGTAACAAAAATTCAAAAATCATCAAAATTCAACAGATATTATATATTTTTAGCTCTTTATATTGTTGGTATATTCAGCTTATCGTCAATTCCACCAAGCGATATTCCAGAGGTGAAATTCTGGCTTCCTATTGATAAGGTAATTCATTTTTTGGAATATGGTATATTTGGCTTTTTATTAACAAATGTATTTTTGGGTTCTGGTAAATCTATTTCTAAATGGCTCCAAGTTAAAATTGCTCTTAAAGTCATTCTGATCGCTATGGTTATTGGTGCGATTGATGAATCTTATCAACATTTGACTAAGAGAAATCCAAGTATATATGATTGGTTCGCTGATGTTATTGGTACAACAACCTTTATGATTTTCACATTTATATTCTCTAAATCGTATCGTCATCGCAAATATCGTTCAAAATAAAAAGATTTTTCGCTTCGCTCAAAATGAGAGCAAAGTGCCTTATAAGTGAAGCAAATGGTCTTTCTAAGTTAATACAGAAAATATAATTTCCTAGACAATGAAATAACTTTGCTAGTAATGAGGTTTATAAATTATAGATGTTGACTAATATACTGCTTGATCAGATAAATTTTTTACATTTACGATCCATAAAGTCTCCCTTTCCCAAATGGAGATTTAGAGGAATTTTATAGTAATAAACAAGCAAAAAAAACTTATTCGGTCAAGTGATGCTATTATGGAAGGTGATTTTTATGTTACATAAATTTAGGCTTATCTTTATTGTATTGATTATTTTATTATCGATCAGCATTTTTCAACCAACTCTTGCTCTTGATAGATCGAGATTCTTTACAGGAGTTATGTTTTTTTCAGGATTAGGCGCAAGTTTCGCAGGCGCAATTACTCAGGGTCAAGCAAATGGAATATATGATGAGTATTTACATTCCGCTGTTCAAGCAGACATGGATAAGCTAATCAATGATTATAATCAAAAACGTCAACAGAGCATTATTGCTTCACGAGTGGGCATTGGACTAACAATTGGCGCCGCACTTATATCACTTTTTGATATTTATAACACAATTGAACTATCTAATCAAGCAAATAATTACCTAAGTTCAGTGAAGATATTTAATAATATAGCAGGTGCAGATTTACAAAAAGGTAACATGAAGGTAGCAATTAGTGATCGTTTTTAGGATAATTATCTGAAAAGAGGTTTTAGATTGATATGAAAATACTTTATTTTTCTTTATTATTCATTATTTTATTACTTTTTGGAATTTTTATATATGGATGTTCTGATAATGTAGAGAGAGAAAATCCACTAGATGCCAAAAACATGAGAACAGGCGGAATTGTCCCCGGAGTTATGGCACGTGCAGGCGATAGCCAAGTAACTTTGTCATGGCTTAGTATGGGCTTAGATGGTATTAAGGAATATAAAATATACAGAGCCTATAAAAACCCTGAAAACTTTGAATATGTTGCATCAGTTCCATCAGGTGATCTTGATAGTTATGCTTATACTGATGCCGGGCTTTTGAACGATGGCGACAACGTTTATTTTTATAGGATAACTTATGTTGATATAAATGGTCAAGAAACTCCAGACCCAATTAACCCACAAAATCTTCCGATTAATTGGTCAGTTCTTAGTGTTATTCCAAGTCTAGCCCCTCCTGTGCCAAACGTAAGGGTTATGGAAGACCGAGATTTACAAGTCAGGTTAATATGGGAAGGATATATTCAAAATGCACCTTCGGATCTTGCGGGATATAAAGTATATATCGCACCAAAGGCAGAAGAGGGTCAAGAGCAAAAAAGTCTCCAATTAGTTTCAATAATTGATGATCCAAGAGTTGAATTTTATATAGATGGTAATGATTATCCAAACAACAAAATTAGCTTTACCAAAGATGGTATAAGCAAATTATACAAGGTAGTTGCATTTGATCAAGCAGGTGTTGAAAGTGATTCGCCAATTCTTGTAGGGACATCACCAAATTTACCACCAAACCCACCCGCACAATTTAAGGGGCGTTTTAGCTTGGGACTCAACAGCTACGAGGTTAGGCTTGAATGGCAAAGAAGCCTTGAGCCTGATGTTATTGGCTATAAGATGTATGCTTTACTCCCTGATGGAACGACAGAATTTAAAGGCTGGAAATATGATCCAAATGACAGAGTGGCAATTATATCTGACCGATATATTATCGTTGATGGTGTAACTATGGTAAAGCAGTATTATGTGACTGCTTATGATAATACACCAAGACCAGATGGCAAAAATGACGAAAGCCAACCGTCCGCTCTTGTCCCCTGATTGCAGTATTTTTTAGGAGAATGATATATGAAAACTCGATTTGCATTCATTGTTATTATTGCGTTATTATTTAGTTTTATCCTAGCTTATGATATTAAGGCACAAGGTATGACTCCTGTAAATATAAATCTTATTCCTACTGCGGAGACACTTGGTAAAGGCGGTTATAGCTTTTCATCAGGTATGTATCCATATAGCGTTGATAAAGATACAGTTCAGCCAATTAAAATTGATATTGGCGGATTTTTCAAAGAATCTCATAATGTCAATGTCAAAAGCGATATATGGCTTATTCCTGTCAGAATAACTTATGGTATATCTGATAGACTTGATTTTATGTTCGGTGGAACATATAGCACAGGCGATACTGAAAAATCTGTTTCTGATTATTATGAAATAGGGGATAAGGGCAAAGTGAGAGTTTATCCGCAATCTGTTTTAGACGGTGCTATGGGAATGAAATATAATATCCAGAAGGCAGAAGATAAAAAGCCATCACTTGCGTTTGGTGGTGAATTACAGATGGGATATACGGTTGACGACGCATTGATTGATGAAACCCTTGAAGATAGCTTTCCATTTATGGCTGTATTAATCTATATGTCTGGTAGCTATGATCTGAACATGATAAACATTCATGGTGGTTTTGGGATGTTTGTATCGTCAAAATCTGTTCAGACAAATGAACGATTCAATATTCCTTTACAATTTGGCATTGAGATACCATTCGGTGTTTTTTCTGCTGTTGTGGATTTTACTTCATATAGACCATATTCTGGCGTTGGATTAAAGAATATTGTTTCTGGTGGCTTCCGATATGATATAACTCAAAACGCATCTTTTAATGCTAGTTTTGCAAGTGTTGGTGGTTTCACCATCGGTCTTACTGTCGGTGGCAAAAAGCGTGAAGTGCCAAAACCGTCTCCTTCTGCACCGAGTTTGTTTTAATTTGAATTATCCGCTAAAACAATAATACTATTTTGGATATATTTTTATATATTATTTTTAGCTTATCCTTTTGGTCTGGCGGAAAGAAACCGAACAGCAAGATATAAAGATAAATGGATAGACAATGAAGAAATTATTAGCAGAGGTTATGTCTGAATTTACTTTGAAAGAACGGATAATTGAATTCATAGATCAATGGAATGAAAATAACGAAAATGTGAAGCTAATGAAAAAACTTAAAGAGTTAAAAAAATAAAAAGAGGAGTTGATCGTATTGAATGGATTTACACAGAAAAAAAGATTACTAGAACCAATCTTTACAAATTATCAAATTAATGATGTTACAGAACCAAATCTGCTAAGGGAAATATTTCCCTATGATGATGTTCCGAGAATACAATTTGATTATAAGATTGTCCCGATTGAACCTGCAGAAGATATGTTTATCACTGACACAACATTTAGAGACGGGCAACAAGCAAGACCACCATATACACCCCAGCAGATTCTTGATTTGTTTATCTTTTTACATAGACTTGGCGGTCCCAATGGAGTTATAAGACAATCGGAATTTTTCATTTATAGCGATACTGACAGAGAAGCAATTGAAAAATGTTTTGAATGTGGATACCAATATCCAGAGATAACAAGCTGGATAAGAGCAAGCAAAAAAGACTTTAAAATTGCAAAAACTATTGGCGTAAAAGAAACAGGCTTGTTGATGTCTATATCTGATTATCATGTGTTTTTAAAGTTAGGCAAAACTAGAAAACAAGCGGCAGAAGATTATCTTGATGTTGTCCGATCAGTCATAGAAGCAGGCATTACGCCAAGATGTCATCTTGAGGACATTACAAGGGCGGATTTTTATGGATTTGTTATTCCATTTGTTCAACAACTTATGAAAGTCAGCGAGGAAAGCGGAATGCCTATAAAAATAAGGGCTTGTGATACAATGGGCTATGGCGTCAGCAATCCAGAAGCCTCATTGCCAAGAAGCGTTCCAAAGATAATTCATGCTCTTACTCATGAATGCGGTGTCCCTTCTTCACAAATAGAATGGCATGGACACAACGATTTCCACAAAGTTCAGGTTAATGCCACAACAGCTTGGTTATATGGATGTTCTGGCGCAAATGGGACATTATTGGGTCTAGGCGAAAGAACTGGCAATCCACCAATAGAAGGTTTAATAATGGATTATATCGGCTTGACTGGCAAAACAAACGATATAGATACAACTGTTATTACCGAAATTGCGGAATACTTTGAGAAGGAACTAAAATACAAGATACCTGCAAATTATCCGTTTGTTGGATCAGAATTTAATGCCACAAGGGCAGGAATACATGCTGACGGCGTTTTGAAAGATCCTGAAATATATACTATTTTTAATACGGATAAAATCCTAAAACGTCCTTTAGATGTGATTATAGATCATAAGTCTGGTTTGGCAAGTATAGCCTATTGGGTAAACAGGCGACTTGGCTTAAAAGGCGATAATGCCATTGACAAACGGCATCCCGGCGTTGTCAGAATAAATGAATGGGTTGAGGCTCAATATGCAAAAGGCAGAATAACAAGCATATCTTCTGACGAAATGCTTTTGCAGGCAAAGAAATTTTTGCCTGATCTGTTTGAGTCTGATCTTGATAAACTTAAGATAAAAGCAAGAGAGATAGCAACGCATCTTGTTGAGGATGCTGTTGAAACTGAAGCGATGAAATCAATGGATCCTGCACAACAAGAGCCAATAATGCTGAAGATGATCAACGAATATCCCTTTATACAATGGATATATGTTACCGATCTTGATGGAAAAATGGTTACAAGAAACATAGTTCATGTAGAGGATAAGGGAAAATATCTAAATGTTGGACCAAATGATAATTTCTCAGATCGTCCTTGGTTTGTTGGACCATTAAAAGATGGAAAAGCCCATGTTACTGATTTTTATATATCCAGATATACAGGGGCTTTGTGTATAACTGTTTCAGCCCCCATTAGGAACGCTTCGGAAGATATAATTGGCATAATGGGTCTAGATATTAGGTTTGAGGAATTGGTTAAACTAGAAGAAGGAAAAGACTAACATAGTAAAATTTTGTTTTTACCACCAAAACACAAAGGCACTAAGAAAATGGAATATATTTCTTTATCTGATAAAGAAGAAAACATAGGCAAAATCATAGTGGATTCTGCCTACACCGTTCATAAGTTTCTTGGCCCCGGTTTGTTAGAAAATGTTTACGAAGTTTGTTTCTGTTACGAATTAACTAAAAGGGGATTATCTAACCAAAGGCAAGTATCTGTTCCTATTATATATGGTGACATTAAATTTGATGAAGCATTACGCATGGATGTGCTTGTTGAGGATTTAGTCATTTGTGAATTAAAGGCGGTTGAGAATATGAAGGAAATCTTTACTGCTCAACTTTTAACTCAAATGAAATTGACAAAAAAACGTCTTGGCTTTTTAATAAATTTTAATGTAACAACGATTAAAACTGGAATAAAGCGATTGATTTTGTGAACTTAGTGCCTTTGTGTCTTTGTGGTAATAAGATTGATAGGAAGGGAATATGGGAAAAACACTTGCAGAAAAAATAATTAGTGAACATGCAGGCAAGGACTTATCAGCAGGTGATCTTGCTATTGCAAAGGTTGATTTATGTCTATTACAGGACGGAACGGGTCCATTGGCAGTTAGGGAACTGCAAAAGCTTGGTATGGAGAAGGTCTTTAATCCAGAGGGAACAGTATTATTTATAGACCATTCTTCTCCAAGCCCAAGAGCAGAACTCTCAAATGATCATGTGCTATTGCGAAGTTTTGCAAAAAAGACAGGTGCAAGGCTTTCGGATGTCGGTTGTGGGATATGCCATCAAGTTATGGCTGAGGATTATGTCAGCCCCGGAGATATACTCGTTGGTTCGGATTCGCATACATGCACAGGAGGCGCATTAGGAGCATTTGCAACAGGCATGGGATCAACAGATGTGGCAATAGCTATGGCATTGGGAAAGACATGGCTTCGTGTGCCTGATAGCTTTAAGATACACGTTACTGGGAAATTCCAGAAAGGTGTATATCCAAAAGACCTTATATTACATATAATAGGTATGATCGGTGCTGATGGTGCGGATTATAGAGCGCTTGAGTTCTGCGGAGAAGCTATCGAGAATATGGAAATGTCTGGCAGACTTACGCTTTGTAACATGGCAATAGAGGCTGGCGCAAAAACAGGCATGGTTGCCTCTGATGATATAACGCTTGAGTATCTCAAAGAATATGGACGTGCTGATAAATTCCGAAGAATCACTGCTGATGAGGATGCTGTTTATGAAAGAATTATAGATATTGATGTTTCTGAACTTCCGCCGATAATAGCATTTCCACATACAGTTGACAACACAAAGTCAGTAACAGAAGCAAAAGGTATAAAGATACATCAAGTTTTTCTCGGTTCATGCACAAACTGCAGAATAGATGACCTTCGTGTTTCGGCAGAGATTTTAAAAGGCAAAAAGGTTCATCCTGACGTTAGGTTACTTGTAACGCCTGCTTCTAAGAAAGTATATTTACAAGCGAGCAGAGAAGGCTTGCTTGATATACTCGTTGAGGCTGGTGCTACGGTGAGTTCACCGGGTTGTGCTGTCTGTTGTGGAATACATGAGGGTATTTTAGCTGATGAGGAAGTCTGTATCGCTACATCAAACAGAAATTTTCTCGGCAGAATGGGTAATCCAAAGTCATTCGTTTATCTTGCATCCCCAGCGACTGTCTCTGTTAGCGCAATCACTGGGGAAATAACAGATCCCAGAGATTATCTTTAATAAAAATGAATATGTATGATTAGACTTATAATTCATTATTTCATAATCCTAATATGCGCCTTGAATGGAAATACACACTGCTTATAAATGTCTTTATACTCCTGACAATGAGTGTCTTTTATCTTATTGACGACAGAATGTTAGAGAGAGAGATTGTTCAGGCAGTAATAAGGGACCATTCCAGAGGCGCATCGATGCGAGATATTGCAAGCGACATCCAAAGACGTATCGCTGGCAAACGTGATACTGATAAAGTCTCAAATATAATAAGAGGAACAAAGCTTAATAGCACAGAATGGAATATTGTTGACATCAACGTTACTGATGCAAATGGAGTCATAATCGCCAATCTAATTGGAAATCCAATTCACGATTTGCTTGATGATAATGATATGAAAAGGATAAAAGCTGGGCAAATGAGAGTCCGCTATCCCCCACAGGGCTATCGTGGACATTGGGTAATTGAGTTTTTGTTACCTTATGTTATTGAAGATAATGAACAGGGGATCGAACTTGGCGCACTTCAAATAATGTTTTCGACAAAAGAGATCGCTATTTATGTGCGTCAATTAAGGCTTAGACATCTCTTTTATGTTGCTATTGTTACTGTTGCTCTTACGATATTTATCAATCCTGTCACCAGTTATCTCATTGTTCGCAGGCTTGAAAGCCTAATGGAAACAATAACGGCGGCTCAGTCAGGCGATCTTGCTGTTCGCGCAAGCGATTCATCGAGAGATGAGATTGGGCGTCTAGGTGCTAGTATAAATAGAATGATCGAGCATATAAGTTCTGAACATAATAAAAGAGTTCAATCTCTTGGTAATCTCGCCGCAGGAGTTGCCCATGAGGTTCGCAATCCATTGAATTCTATGTCTATTACAATTCAATATCTAAAAGACATCATTGGCGAACTTTGTGAAACTAAATACAAGGATCAAGAATCAGAGAAAGATGCTTATGAATGCCTTGATGTTATGTCTCGCCAAATAAAAGAGTTAGATCGTATAGTAGAGGAATTTTTACAATTGGCTCGACCAACTGTAATGAATTGGAAAATCGTCAATTTAAATGACTTTATAAATGTATTGATGCGCGATTTTTCATCTCGTCTTGAGGTTGGCAAGGCAAGACTATCATGTAGTTATTCTAATAAACCTATATATGCAAAAATTGATCATGACAAGTTAGGGCAGGCGATCTCAAATATAGTAATTAATGGAATCCAAGCAATGCCAGAAGGTGGGGAACTTTTTGTAAAAGTATCGGAAGATATAGAGAATAAAAAAGCAATTATTGAGATAAGCGATACAGGAATAGGAATATCACAGGAAAATGTTGACCGTTTATTCGAACCATATTTCACAACCAAGTCAGATGGAACAGGTCTGGGATTAGCAATAACACATAAGATAATAGAAACGCATAATGGCGAGATTCGTGTTGTTAGCAAAGAAGGGCAAGGCGCAACTTTTTCGATTGTCTTGCCTTTGTATGATATAATTCATGGAGATAAATAAATCCGTAATTGAGTTTAGTGGCGATAAATTGCCAGATAGCATTTATTAATCTCTCATTATTTAATAAGGTTCAATTATGACCCCAAGAGAAAGAGTGCTTGCGGTATTTGAGCGAAAACCTATTGATAAGATTCCGATACATCATATAGGGTTTTCATCTAGGGTTGCATCACTGATACTAGGAAGAGAGGCTTATGTCGGTGGGGGGATTCAGCAATGGCGCGAGGCGAAGGCGCTTTGGCAAGGCGATGAAGCACATAAGGAATATCTAGAAAAAAGCCAAAAAGACGCTTTTGACTTGTCTATTGCATTAGATCATGATATACTACGCCTTGATTATTGGCGTATGCCTGAGAAACCGACAAAGAAGATTGACGATAGAACATATTTATATGGCGATCCAGACAAGAATTGGCGATTAATGCGATTTGATCCTGATACTGAACTTTATCAGGTGATTGAGCAATATCCGCAAAAATCAGAACCAACGCTTGAAGACATCGAAAAATCAATAATCTCACAAGAGAAGAATCTTGAAAATAGTAAAGTATCCTCGGAAATACCTCAACACGTGAAAAATCAGATGGATCAATATGGCAAAAATTGGGTTGTTCGTATTGGTTGCGGAGGTATCGGCATCCCTTATGGATCAATGGTATGGCTTGAAGCAATAGCCCTTAGACCCGATCTTGTGGCGAGACATCTTGATATTCAGGCAGAATATTCTATTAGAAACATCGAGGGATTGGAAAAAGCAGGTGTAAAGATGATCTTTGGTGGAGGTGATTTTGCTTCTAATAAGGGTCCCTTTTATTCGCCAGAATCTTTCCATGAGCTAATGCTACCTAGACTAATGCGCATTGCGGATGCGTGCCATAAATACGGAATATACTATCTTTTTGCAAGTGATGGCAATCTTTGGTCTGTTGCTGATGATTTGTTTGGCAATTCAGGGGTTGATGGATTTTATGAGATAGATGGCAAGGCGGGGATGGATTTAAATTTGTTGAGGGAGCATTTTCCGAAACTTACGCTTTTGGGGAACATAAGCTCTGGGACGCTTCATATTGGATCAAAATATGATGTTATTAAGGAAACGATGTCATGTCTTGATTCTGCAAAACGCAATGGCGGAATAATCGTAGGCGTATCCAATCAGATTGTAGCTGGAACACCAGAGGAAAATCTCTGGGAAATGATTGAGACTATAAGAAAATTTCGCAACTTATAATATCAAACGGAGGAAATAATTATATGAGCTATGAACGAGGAATGGCAGCATTTAATTTGCAGATGCCAGATGAGATCCCACATACACAGTATATAACGCATCCTGAATGGCTTAAATATGTTCAAAAGAAACAAAATAAGCCAAATGCTGGTTGGACTGAGTTACTAGATTTTGATTATGTTTGGTCTGTTGATGGGCCAAGCTGGAATCGTGGACGCTGGACGGATATGGGACATGCAATCTTTCAGGCTGATGGTTCTGATTACAGATTACCAAAACCATCGCCTTGGGTCAATTTGGAGGATATATATAATCTTGATCCTTTAGAGGAATATGGTCCCATCGATCTTGAGGCACAGACAGAAAGATATAAGGCTTGGTGTGCATCTGCTTTGAAAGGTGATTATGTTACGTCAGGTGGAACGTATAACTCAGTTATCAGCTTTGCTATAGCCGCTTTTGGCTGGGAAAATTTGTTGATAGCGGCAGGAACTGATCCACAACGTTTTGGCGAGTTGCTAAACAGATGGACTGATTACTTGATGGTATTTGTGCAGGCGTGGGCAAAGACAGATATTGAGGTTTATCATACTCACGATGACATGGTTTGGACAGAAGGCGCAATATTCAAGCCTGAGTTTTATCGTGAATATGTGTTCCCAAATTTCAAAAAGATGTGGGATTGTGCAAAAGATGCGGGCAAAAAGATTCTATTCACATCTGACGGGAACTATACGGAATTCATCGATGATCTTTCTGCGGCTGGTGCTGAAGGATTTATCTTTGAGCCTCTTACTGATCTTGAAACCGTAGTAAAGAAATGTGGAAAAACTCATGTCATTATTGGAAATGCTGATTGTAGAATACTGACATTTGGAACAAAAGAGCAAGTATATAACGAGGTTAAACGTTGTATGGACCTTGGTCGTGATTGTCCGGGTTATTTCTTTGCAGTAGGTAACCATATTCCACCAAATATCCCAATAGAAAACGCTGAAGCATGTATGGACGCATATTGGGAAATGAGAAAAAGATAAATAATAAACAAAAAGGGAGAAGATAATGTCTTTTAAAGATGATCAATGGGTTGTGTATGAAGGTAAAGAAGGCGCTGGAAAAGGAAGGCATATTGTCTTTGTAAGTGGAGACGAGGAATATCGTTCTGAAGAGGCATTGCCGTTATTAGCTCAAATATTGGCAATTCGTCATGGTTTTAAGTGCACTGTGCTTTTTGCTATTGATCCCGAAACAGGCGTAATTGATCCTGTGAATCAGACAAATATTCCCGGATTGGAAAATCTGGAAACTGCTGATATGATGGTGCTTTCCCTAAGATTTCGTGAATTGCCTGATGAGCAGATGAAATACATAATTGATTATACAAATGCAGGCAAGCCCGTGATGGGACTTAGAACAGCAACGCATTCCTTCAATTACACCCGTAACAAAAATAGTGTCTATGCTAAATATGATTTTAGAAGTCAAGAGTTTGATGGAGGATATGGACGACAGGTTCTTGGTGAAACGTGGATCAACCATCATGGTCACCATGGCAAAGAGGCAACCTATGGTTTAATAAATGGCACTTATGCAAGTCATCCAATTGTAAAAGGTGTAAAAGAGATTTGGGGTCCGACTGATGTTTACACAGTTACAAAACTTACTGGCGATCCAGAGATACTTGTCTATGGTTTGGTGCTATCTGGCATGAATCCTACCGATCCGCCAAATTATGATAAACCTATTATGCCGTTAGCATGGGTTAAAACTTATACAAGCGAAACAGGAAATACATCAAGGGTATTTTGCACAACTATGGGGGCAGCTATTGATCTTAAAAGCGAAGGGCTAAGACGCTTGTTAGTTAATGGTTGCTATTGGTGTATGGGCATGGAAGATCAAATACCTGATTGTAGCAATGTTGATTATGTAAAAGAATATGAACCATTATTTTATGGTTTTGGAACTCATAGGAAAAATGTCCGTCCATCTGATCTCAAACTTTGATTTCTTGATTAGGAGGAACGAAAATGAGATCAAAAATAGTGAAACAAATTCTTACACTCATGTTTGTTATATCACTATCAATCATCATCTATGGTTGTAGTGATACAGGTGGGAGTTCGTCAGTAGAGCCTTATGCTGATGAACCTTTGATAATAGATTCAGTAATGTGTATCGATGTTAAAGGTGACCAACCGAATGGCATAACAAACAAGTTTTACAGCACTGATGAGCAGATTTACCTTTGGATATATTGGGCTAATGTCGAGGGAACGTCCAATGTAAAAGTAGTATGGTATGAAGAAGGCGCTGATGTAGCATATAAGGAACAGACAAGATCATTTACATCAGAAAGTGGTTCACAAATAACGTGGTTCTATCTGGATAGACCCGCCGGAGGATTTAGCAAAGGCGAATGGTCTGTAGAAATATATCTGGATAATATTTTCTATAGGAGCTATCTTTTTAATGTAAGTTAATACGATTTTTATAGCTCAGTAGTTGGTGATAGAACGCAGATAAAGCGGATTTAGTTCGTGATGAGTGAGGCGTAAAGAGTAATGAGTAATGAGTTTTACTTCATTATATTTTACCTTTTACGTTTCACGCATTACATTTTAGGATTTTTCTATCTGTGATGATCTGCTAGAACCGCTTAATCAGGGTTTTATAATTAATCTGTTCAAGCACAATAGGTCTAAATGAAAGGATTTTTTATGAAATATTGTTAAGGAAGTTATATTTTCTTCATAATTTACCCCTTTTTGTTTTAATTTCTTCTTTTTCTATTCTTTCGATAGTTAGCGATCAACCAGATTAATTTTTGTATTTATAAATTTTTTAAAAATCCTTCTCAATCTCCAAAAGGCGTATTAGCAATATACTCCTACGGAAAGTGAGACTTTAATAAATGCAATGATTAATTTGGTCAAGCAATAGTATTTCGAACTAATCTATAAACTTAAAATTTATGACTCTAACTATAGCTTGGTAATGAGAATGAAACATAATCCCAATAATTATTCTACACAAAGGCTTTATTCAGATATATCAACAAGGTCAATAATCATCGGATTATTGTTGATGCCGATTATTGTTTATCTTGTTGCTTTACAGGAGATGATCTGGCATTCTTTGCATTGGACATCAATGTCTTTGCCACAGCTTGCGGTTTTTCTGATTGCTTTATTCGTCTTTATAAATCTAATCATCAAGAGATACTTTCCTGATAAAATCCTATCCCAAAGCGAAATGCTCATAATATATACAATGGTTGCGGTAACAACATCTTTTACTGCACATGATAACATGGTTTGCTTGATGGGAGTTTTGGCTCATGCGTTTTGGTTTGCTACACCTGAAAATGATTGGGCAAATCTATTTCATAAGCATTTACCAGAACCTCTGATAATTAATAATCCCAATGCCTCAATGGATTTTTATAAAGGCGAATCCAGCTTTTTTAAGGCAGAATATATAAGAAGCTGGCTTATGCCAATGATAACTTGGACGTTTCTGCTAGTTATGCTTTTCTTTATGTTATTATGTATTAATGTAATTCTAAGAAAACGATGGATAGAGCAGGAAAAGCTAGCATATCCAATTATACAGATTCCCCTTCAGATGACTGATCCGAGTCTGAGATTTTATAAAAACTGTGTCATGTGGAGCGGATTTACGGTAGCAGGCTTGATAAGCCTTATAAACGGTTTTAATTACCTTTACCCAACAATCCCGCGCATCCCAATAAAAGAAGAAAGCTATGACCTAGCACGCTATCTAAATCAACCGCCGTGGGATGCTATTGGATCGCTTCCGATAAGGTTTTATCCATTTCTCATGGGGTTATCTTTCCTTATCCCATTGGATATGACATTTTCAACATGGTTTTTCTTTCTATTCAGAAAGTGGGAACAAGTATTTGGCAGGATAATGGGTTGGACGAATATCCCAAGATTCCCATTTTTTGAGGAACAGGCTATTGGATCAATACTAGCAATATTTTTAATTGCCATTTGGGCTGGAAGGCTTCATCTTGTTGAAGTATTCAAAAAAGTAATCGGAATATCTAAATCTAATGATTTTAATGAACCGTTGAAATATAGAACTGCGGTTATAGGACTAATATTGGGAATGTTATCGCTAATTGTCTTTTGTCGTTGGCTTGGAATGTCAGTTTGGCTTGTGCCAATATTTTTTGGGCTATATTTCGCAATAGCAATTAGCGTAACACGTATGAGAGCTGAGATGGGTCCTCCGTTACATGCAATAATATTTGTCAATCCACAAACTATCATTGTATCAACCTTTGGAACTCGTATGCTTGGTCATACAAATCTTGCAATTCTCGCACTTTTTTACTGGTTCAATAGGTTCAATAGAAGTCATCCTATGCCTCATCAACTTGAGTTTTTCAAGATAGCAGAACGCACTGGGGCAAATACAAAAAAGGCAGTTATAGCGATGCTTCTAGCGATTTTTGTAGGAATATCTGCGACATTCTGGATATATCCATATACTCTATATAAATATGGCGCAAGCCTCGCAGGAGAGCTTCTCGGCGCTGGATGGCAGGCTTATGATAATCTAAGCTCATGGTATTTGCATCCTAGAAATACAGACTTTATAGGCTTATCTGCTATTGGTGCGAGTCTTATATTTTCTTTATTGATATGGCTTGTGCGTATGAGGTTCTTTTGGTTTCCATTTCATCCAGCGGGATATGCGCTTGGTATCAGTTCTGGAACGATAGATGTATATTGGTTTGCTTTGCTTGTGTGTTCTATAATAAAATGGATAGTGCTTAGATATGGTGGTATTAAAGCATATAATAAGGTTATGCCATTTTTCATGGGATTGGTTATTGGAGATTTTGTTATTGGATGTTTCTGGGGCATATTAAGCCTTATAGTTCAGCGACCTTTATATACAACTTGGTTTTAATTAATAGAATCTGATAATGACAAAAAATAAACCAAAATAGAAGAATCTCTGTCCCATATTATTGACTAACCAAAATTCATCTGGTATTATATAAATGTAACGCCAGAAAGACAATATTTTCATAAAAATCCTGCTGCAAAAAAGATATTAATAGAATTACATATTCAGTGGCTATATAGCTGATCTAAAAGGTGGTAGATGATAATGTATAAGCGGGTTTGTTTTGTAATTACAATCGTTTTTGTGGCACTTTGTTTAATTTCATTATTTGCAGAGGGTAAGGACGACAATCCATTAGTTTATATAATCAAAATAAAAGATACAATTGGCAAAGGATTGAGTGAATATATTTCCAGAAGTATTGATCTTGCAAAGAAAAATGATGCAGATGTCTTACTTTTTGATATACATACCCCTGGTGGTGCATTGGATGCAACAGGCGATATAATCAAGACTATTGAGGATTCTGGACTGCCAACAATAGCTTATGTCAATAATGAGGCTATATCTGCAGGGGCAATCATAACTTTAAGCTGTGATAAAATCGCTATCAATCCCGGTGGAACTATCGGCGATGCACAACCTATCCCAACAAACGAAAAGACGGTTTCTTATGTCAGGGGGAGGATGTATTCCATAGCAGAGAAACAAAATAGAAATCCCGATGTTGCAATAGCTATGGTTGATAAAAGCATAGTTCTTGTAAAGCTGGATAATGACGAAATCAAGGCATTATCTCCTGAGGAATATTCAGATAACCAAAAGAACAATATAGCTATGAAGGTCATTTCTCCGCAAGGCAATGTCTTAACCATATCAGCAGATCAAGCTACCGAACTCGGAATCGCTGATGTAACCGCAAAAGATATAAATGAGCTATTAAAACAATTTAATGTTGCTGAAATTAATGGCAAAAAAGTAGTTATAAGTAATAGTGAGATACCAAATTTCAAGGGGAAAGTAATTTCTAGTCTTTTCAGAGCAAGGACAGAGGAAGTTACCAAGACAATACCTGAAAAAATAGCGATCTTTTTTACCAATCCGTTTATTGCGTCAATATTAATCGCTCTTGGCTTTATAGGCATGATAATAGAATTCAAGACGCCGGGCTTTGGGGTTGCTGGGGCTGTCGGGTTAACTTGTATCGCATTATTCTTTGCTGGTCACATGATTGCGCGCATTGATGCGGGTATTGGTCTAGCGATTTTTGTGGTTGGTGTTGGTTTATTAGTTTTGGAGATATTTGTAATTCCGGGCTTTGGAGTTGCTGGCGTATTCGGGATAGCACTTATGTTCTTTGGCTTGCTATTTACAATTGACACAAAAACGGGTAGTTGGGGTGATGCGATAAAAGTTTTGAGCCAATCTATAATAATAATGATTGTTCTAGGCGCTTTATTGGCTTATTTTCTACCAAAAACAAATTTTTGGAAAAGCACAGTACTTCAAACAGAGGAGACAACGGATGCAGGATTTATATCTTCAGAAATCGGTTCTGATCTACAAGGGGAAATAGGTGTAACTATAAGTCCCCTTAGACCTTCTGGTGTTGCGATTTTTAAGGGTGAACGTGTTAATGTTGTGTCGGATGGGTCTTTCATTGATAAGGATGTTCCTGTTGAGGTAGTCAAGGTTGAAGGTGGAAAAATAATTGTCCGATCTGTTTGAGAGGTGTTTATATATGCTAATTGATGTTATTATACTTATTGCAATCGGGGTTATCCTTGTATTTATTGAGATATTCATAATCCCAAGTTTTGGTCCTATTGGAATAATCGGTGGTATATTGATGGTCGCTGGAGTTGTGCTTGCTGGCTATAGGAATGGCTTTCAATCTGCCCTTGTTTATGGTAGCATAACTTTCTTGATGACAATTATACTTTGTGTGGTTGGATTCTGGCTAATTCCAAAAACTAACTTGGGAAAGTCGTTTGTCCTGCATACTAGCGAACATAAAGAACATGGCTTTAGCTCCAGCTCTGACGAACTTCAAAACTTGGTTGGAAAAACAGGAAAAGTGATAACTCCACTTAGACCAGCAGGAACAATATTAATAGAAAAAGATAGGTTTGATGTATTAACTAGGGGTGAATTTGTCAACAAAGATAGTTTTGTGGAGGTAGTAAAAGTCGAAGGCAGTAAGATAATCGTAAGGGAAATAAGCAGTTAATTGGGAGGAGGTTATTAAATGGGTCCAGATAATGTTTTTGCGGTAATATTGGGAGTATGTGCGTTTATTTTCATAATATTCTTTTTGTGGTCTGTTCCTGTCGGTCTTTGGATAACAGCCAAATTTGCGGGAGTTAAGGTGCGACCATTTAGAGATTTATTGGCAATGCGATTAAGGCGTGTTCCCCCTGCTGCAATCGTAAATAGCCTTATAACAGCGACAAAGGCAGGTCTTAAAATAAATCTTGATAAGTTGGAGGCTCATTTTTTGGCTGGTGGCAATATATTAAGGGTGGTCAATGCGCTTATATCCGCTGATAAGGCAGGCATAGACTTGCCTTTTGAACGTGCTGCGGCGATAGATCTTGCAGGTAGAAACGTTCTTGAGGCGGTTCAAATGAGCGTTAAGCCCAAAGTCATTAAAACCCCTCCAATCTCTGCGGTAGCAAAAAATGGCGTTCAGGTTATTGCCACAGCGCAAGTTACTGTCCGAGCAGACATAAAAAAGTTAGTCGGCGGTGCAGGCGAAGACACAGTTATTGCACGTGTTGGCGAGGGAATAGTTACAACTATCGGTTCATCAGAAAGCCATGAAGCAGTGCTTGAGAATCCAAATACAATATCCAAAGTCGTTCTTGGCAAGGGACTAGACGCAGGCACAGCTTTTGAGATAGTATCAATTGATATTGCTGATGTTGACATAGGTATAAACGTAGGCGCAAGGCTTAGAAAAGAACAAGCAGAAGCGGATACTCGTGTTGCTCAGGCAAAGGCAGAAGCAAGACGCGCTATGGCAAAAGCGGAAGAACAAGAGATGAAGGCTTTGACAAAAGAGATGGACGCAAAGGTCATAGAAGCAGAAAGCGAGATACCTCTTGCTATGGCAGAAGCCTTCCGTTCAGCAAAACTTGGCATTATGGAATATTATCGCTTACGAAATCTGATGGCAGATACAGACATGCGTAAAGCCATAGCGGTTAGCAGTAATCCCGAAGGCGGAAGCGCACAAGATGGCGTATTCTCTGCAATTTAAAGGCTGATAGCATGAATTTGATATATCCCATCGGATTTGGAGGTGCTTCTAATGATTGAAATTGCGTTAATTCTTATTTTTGGTATAATAGCTTTTTTGATTATCTTTGTTTGGGCAGTTCCTGTTCCACTTTGGATTTCTGCAAAATTTTCTGGTGTAAATGTTAGACCATTCAGGGACCTTGTCGCTATGCGTTTAAGGCGTGTTCCACCAACTTTGATCGTTAAGGCAATGATAAGCGCAACAAAAGCAGGACTAAGGTTAAGTGTTGATAAAATTGAGGCTCATTTTCTTGCAGGAGGTAATGTTCAGGGCGTTGTAAATGCACTTATTGCTGCTGATAAGGCTGGTATTTCCCTTACTTTTGAACGTGCTGCTGCGATTGACCTTGCTGGTAGAGATGTGTTCGATGCTGTTCAACTCAGCGTTAATCCAAGAGTTATAAACACTCCATTAGTAACCGCAGTCGCTAAGGACGGTATTCAAGTTAAGGCTATAACAAGGATCACCGTTAGGACAAATATCGAAAGGCTTGTCGGTGGTGCTGTTGAAGAGACGATAATTGCAAGAGTCGGTGAAGGCATAGTAACCGCTATTGGGTCATCAAAATCATATAAGGACGTTTTGGAGAATCCAGACATAATATCAAAGACCGTCCTAGAAAAAGGGCTTGATGCAGAAACCGCTTATGAAATATTATCTATCGATATTGCGGATGTTGATGTCGGTGATAACATAGGTGCAAAGCTTCAGATTGATCAGGCTGAGGCAGAATTAAATGTCGCAAGGGCTAATGCAGCGGAAAAACTCGCTATGGCACAGGCACGTGAGCAAGAGATGATCGCCCTTGCGCAAAAAATGCGCGCAAAGGTTGTCGAGGCTCAAACAGAAGTTCCAAAAGCCATCGCAGAAGCCTTTAAGGCTGGAACAATAGGCAACACTGCACAATAACGGAGATAATCAAATGGAAAGGCTAATAATACCACTAATAATCTTTACTGTGATATCTCAGATTATTAAGGCTATGAGAAAGGCTGTTGAGGAGGCTCGTAAACAGGATCAGAATCTACCAAAGATTGATCCTACTATTCAATTAGACCTTGATCTTCTTGAAGTTATCAAAAAAGAACAAACAAAAAAAGAAGATAATAGACCTAGACTAATTATGCAGGCAGAACAACGACATAAACCGAAACAATTGCAATTAGAACAAACAAGCTATATTGATCAGATATTCGATGAGGAAACGCATGGCTCTGCATATAACATGATAGATAAACCCAAGACAGCAGAAGTTCCCAAACCAAAGGCAAAACCTCAAACACCAGTTATATCTCTTACACCAAAGAATATAGCACAGGGGATTGTGTTGTCTGAGATATTGAAAAGACCAAAATACTAATGAAAACTATATCTTACATGATATTTATTTTTGTTATTATCACTTTTCTATCAGGATGCGGGAATATCTCGGATTCTGAAAATTCAGAACAGGCAAAAGTAGTGAATGTGTCTGTTATGGATGGTGGAGTGATTGCCCAAAATTATCCAATTATTATTGAATTTAACAAGCCAATGAAGTCTGTTGAAATCTCAATTTATGAACATTCTTGCGGTCAAATAGCCTATGGAGAAACAGAACTAAATGGTAAGATCGCAACTTGGAAATGGGGAACTTATACGCCATCAGGTTTCGATTGGGGTTTTGAACTTTTTTATGCTGGAAATTGCACACTAACGGTTACAGGCATTGATGAATCTGGGCAGGAGATTGAGAAATTTAAGCCAATAAACTTCCGAATAAATGCCCCTAGTTGAGTGCCAGCAAGGATCGTTGGTGAAAAAAGCGATCCTGCGGATGGTTCATCCGATATAGACCCTGAAAAATATATTGATAAAATCGTTATAGCCTTTAATAACCGAATGTCTAGGGCAAAAGTATTTAATACAAGCCCGAAATTTCCTTTTAAGGATCAATTAAGCGATGACGGCATGAGCCTAATAATCTCATTTCTTGATGGTTATAAATTACCATATAACACAAATATTGCTATTGAGTTGTATGGTGTAAATTATTCAAGCAAGATGCCGTTGATAGGTGGTGCATCCTGTTATCCGCCTGATCCTGTTAGATATTCATTTAAGACAAAAATAAGGTAATTTTTTAATGTGGGGGGTTGTTGATGATAAGCTGTTTTTTGAAGACATCATGTATATTCTTTGTTGTATCTGTCTTTGCCTTTGCGTCTGAAGAAAAGGCAATAAAAGAAGGAACATTTACTTTGCCTAATGGTGCAGAATTAGAGATGGTTTGGATAGATGCAGGCGATTTTATTATGGGATCGCCTGATACCGAAAATGGCAGAGAAATCAATGAAATTCAGCATAAGGTGACTATTACAAAGGGCTTCTGGATTGGCAAATATGAGATCACTCAGGCACAATGGGAAAAGGTAATAGATACAAAGCCTTGGGAGGGACAAATATTCTTCAAAAAAGATGGTGATTGTCCGGCGGTTTATATCTCATGGAACGATACCCAAGATTTTATCAAGAAACTGAATGAGGCAGAGGGTAAAGAAATATACAGATTGCCGACAGAGGCAGAATGGGAATATGCCTGTCGAGCAGGAACAGTGTCTGCTTATTCCTTTGGTGATGATGTCCGCAAGCTAGATGATTATGGCTGGCATGGGAAAAATACCTATGATTTGGGAAATTACTTTGCCCATAAAGTAGGCCAAAAACTGCCGAATGACTGGGGCATTTACGATATGCACGGAAACGTCTGGGAGTGGGTGCAGGATTTTTATGGTGATTATCCCAAAGAACCGCAAGTTGATCCAAAGGGACCAGATTCGGGGGATAATCATGTATTTCGTGGCGGAAGTTTCTATTATCTATCAAGATTTGCGAGGTCGGCATATCGAGGGTATAACACACCAAATCATCGCTTATTTAATCTTGGGTTTCGTATAATAAGGCGTGATGAGTGAAATGTAATAGGTATTTATGTGTTATAAAAGAGATCAATAAAAATCCACCAAATCCATTTAATCAGCGTTCCATTTTTATTCTAATTGGAAAAAATCGTATAAAAAACAGCTTTTTTATGATAATTCCTATAATTGTATTATCTCTCGTATTTTTACTTATCGCATTCAGGCGTATTGGCAATATTAGGCTTCAAATATGGCAAATAATGCTTAGTGGGGCTTTATTAGTCTTATTAAGCGGGCAGATCACTCCAACAGATGCCCTTAAATCCATAAATATTGATGTTATGCTCTTTTTGTTTAGCATGTTCATCATTGGCTCTGCAATGGAAGAAAGCGGGTATCTCTCACATCTGGCATATCAAATATTCAAGCGTGCCAAAAACCAAAATCAGCTTATATTGAGTATATTGTTTGTTATGGGTATCTCTTCTGCGGTTTTAATGAATGATACCCTAGCGATTATTGGGACGCCTGTGGTTCTGCTTTTGGCAAAAAATCACAGGATAAATCCAAAAATCTTGTTGATTACATTGGCTTTTTCCGTTACAATCGGGAGTGTAATTAGCCCGATCGGTAATCCGCAAAACCTCATGATTGCAACAGAAGCAAATATAAAGAATCCCTTTGTAGTATTCCTGCAATATCTATTCATACCAACAATCATAAATCTTTTTGTTGCATTTCTTGTAATAAGGCTTTTTTATAGAGATCATTTTGATAATAATTCATTAAATCATTACCAAGAAGATATTAAAGATCTTAATTTGGCGAGATTATCAAAAATATCTCTTGTTATGTTGATAATCCTCATATCTGTAAAGATTATTGTATCGTGTTTATATCCACATTTGGAGATTAGATTAGTATATATAACCCTTTTATCGTCATTGCCGATTATCTTTTTCAGCAAAGAAAGGATACATATAATCAAAAAGGTCGATTGGCATACGCTAATTTTCTTTTCAGCGATGTTTGTATTAATGAGGAGTGTCTGGGATACAGGCTTTTTTCAGTCTGCAATAGAAACTATTGATATTGGTATACTGTCAATGCCAATGATACTGATTGTAAGTGTTATTTTGAGTCAACTAATATCAAATGTGCCTTTGGTTGCATTATATATCCCTATGCTGTTACATGCAGGCGGGGCAACTGATGAGTTTATGGCATTAGTGGCAGGAAGCACAATTGCAGGCAATCTGCTTATACTTGGTGCTGCAAGTAATGTCATAATAATCCAAAATGCAGAAAAGAAATCAGGTGAAACAATAACGTTTTTGGAATTTGCAAAGATCGGAATCCCATTAACAATAATCAATATTTTTGTTTACTGGCTATTTTTCTTAATAATTTGAAGATTATTTCCTGATTGATTCACCTGTTATTTTTAAGGATAATAATGGAAAATAAGTTGTTTTTTAACATGATCCAGAGAATAATAAAGTATTTATTTCCCCCATTTTTTAGGAACATCCTCAATAGGTGTTGCTTGGTATTTTTTCAAAGCTATAATTGCGGCCTCAATATTTTCGAGAGGTGTGTCCGAACCACATTCACAAGAAAACATAAGCCCACCATCATTAGAACCTATTAGATAGGCGATTTTATCAAAATAATCTCGGACATCTTGCGGTGTTCCAAATGAAAGCACACCTTGCCTATCCATATCAGAACTAACGCATAGTTTTAGATCATAACATAACTTTCCCAATTCTTCAAGATCATGGCAGTTTGTCTGTAAATTTAACACGTCAACACCCAATTCTTTTAGATCGGGTATTATGTCAATAATATATCCGTCAGAATGAAAATGAACCAGCATACCTGCCTTTTTTATAGGATCAAACATACGCTTATATAATGGTTTGAAGAATTGTCGCCATTTTTCAGGCTTTATCATTAAGGCAGTTTGTGTCCCCCAATCGTCAGAGAATCCAACGCCATCAGCACCTATTGCTATTGAACGATTTATCCATGACATATTATAATCAACAACCATGTCAGCGAGTTTGTAAACATCTTTCAAATCTTCTGCAAAATCAAAGAAAAGATTTTCATAGCCTCTAAGCCATTGCATACGTTCAAAGACTCTCAAAAAATGCTGTAAAGCAATTCCACCATTTTGTTTTATCTGCTCAACCTGCTTTTTCTCTGTTTCAATGCTTTCAGTGGACATATCTGCGCCCTTTGGTGGTTGATATGTTTGAAAAGCCCTATAGCTTTCAAAAGGATGACCAACTATCATTGGATGGATACCATATACCCGTTCCTCCATAACACAGCCCCATTCATCCGTCCATTTATTATGATAATTTCCATCTTCATTGATAAGTTTCGGGTCGGGATGTGGTATTTTGTCATCTGGATAGGGGCGATAGCCATAATATTTTTCATATAAATCATTAAGTTTTGATCCATGCTTATCCCATCCATCTGTGCGGACACCAATTCCGCCCATGATATAATCAGGTTTTGCAAAGTTCATTGTTCTAAGCCAATTCTCTCGGTAGTTCAATTTAAATTCTCTGCTCATATAACTCCTTTTTCAATCATTAAAAAATGCCATTTCGATACAATATATTATGTTTATTTAATCACAAATAGACACGGATAAACGCTGATGTTTGGGAATTTTGAAGATCTTTATAAATCTCCAAAGCGTAATAGCAATATGCACTTACGAGGAAGGGATAATTTTTGTTTTTAGATTTAACTGGTATAACAAACGCTATGCTTTTTTCCTTACACCAAACTCACGTTATATTAAGTCAATGCAATTAAAAAACTATGAACCCGATTTACTTAATATTTTACGACTATATTTTTGATTTCACCAATCTTGATTTCGGCTTCTGTTGTTTTGATTCTTCCACTTACATTTGTTTTTACATTATATTTCCCCGTATGCAATAAAAAAGGGACTCTACCAAAGACATCAGTTGTTCTTATGAAACCATCTATTTCAACATTTGCTCTATTAATAGGATTATCATTGCTATCAACGACTTTGACCCATAATATGCCCGGTGCTTCTGGTTTATCAACATCAAAGTAATAGTCGTTCACAAACAGCAATTTGTCATTATCATCAGTCAACGTGCATAAGAAAGAATGAAATCCAGAAGCATCCTTTGGTATATCCCATCTTATTGTTTTTACTTTGTCGGATGAATCTGAATTTATAATGATGTCAAATTTCCCTTCCGCAACCCTGCCATTTTTATTATTTATCCACCATTTAACTTGACCCGCCTGTAATTCTTCTGTGCGATTAAATGTCCATAGTTCTATTTCCATTCTTTCTCCGGGCTTATAGTCTGTTTTTGAATCTATTATGAGTAATTTTGGGTCTTTTGAATAAAGGTTTTTCACTGTTTCGTATATATGCTTAACCTGATTTCTATCTCTGTCAAGTATGCCATAAGTGCCTTTTTCTCGTCCACCTTTTAGGTCTGCAAGCGTCCATAGTGTCACCCCGCAAACGAAATCCTTTCTAATCATAAGATGCTGAAATAAAACTCTCATAAGCTTATCGTGATATTCCACGCTAAAACGTTCATTTTGGCTATATCCATTATGATTATCGGGATATGACATTCCACAAAGCTCTATAGGCAATATAGGTTGGTTGGGCATATCTTTCAAAATTTTGTCAGTTTCTTCGCCGACTACATAAGGGCTATCTGAATGAAACCATCCATAATGCAGTGGCTTTCCGTTGACATCAAGATATTCCCATGTTCCTCCGCCTGTTGATGCTGCTGACGCATAAGATACAAGCCTTGTATTATCAAGCTTTCTGACATAATCGGTTGACTTTTTTATATAATTTATAATGTCTGGATGCTCGTTTTCTCTGTTCCATGTTCGACTTATCTCGTTTGCAACACTCCAAAAGATGATGCTTGGGTGATTGAAATATTGATCTATCATATCATCGAGATGGGGCTTTACCCAATCATTCCAGAATTGCTCGTTAGCTAATTCCTCTGGCGAGTTTTGCCAAACAGGTATCTCAACCCATGAAAGTAAGCCAATTTCATCACAAATTTCCGAATATCTTGGGTCAAATGGGTAATGTCCAAGACGGACAAAGTTGCAGTTTAGGTTTTTGATGCGCTCAAGGTCGCTTCGCATGGCTTCATAAGTAACAGCACTACCCATGCCTGCATAATCCTGATGTATGGCGATTCCCTGTAGCCAGATTTTTTTGCCATTTAAAAATAATTCAGTTTCCCTTGTTTCTATTTTCCTTATGCCGAATTTTTGTTTATGGACATATTTTCTTTCTAATGTGTCGCCAAATATGCTCCATGTGATTCTAGCTTCGTATAATTCGGGAGTCTCTGGACTCCACAGCTTTGGATCGGTGATTGTTGATGTGTTAGTGAATTTTGTGTCAATAATTTTATCACCATCGGTTAAAGCTAAGCTACTTCCACCGATAGACTTATCTTTATATAGAATCTCAATTTGGCTTTGTATAATTTTTGTGTTTTCTGATAATTTGCCTTGTATATATCCATCAATAACGACCTTTGCTTTTTCCTTGCTAACTTCTGGTGTTGTGATGCGCAGATTTGAGATAAAAACAGGCGGGTATTTTTCAAGAAAAACGTCCCTAGTTATGCCTCCGCAGTTCCACCAGTCTATCGATATGCCGGGAATTTGATATGCCCTTTTTGTGTTATCAACCCTGACTACTAAAATGTTATTTGATGGGTCAGCGATATTGACTGCATCTGTTATTTTATAAGAAAATGCAGTATATCCGCCTTTATGGTTCCCAAGATATTTTTCATTTAGCCAGACGTCAGATATTAGATATACCGCCATAAATTTTATGCTAATATCTTCATCAAGCCATTCTGGATTAACAGGGAATCTTAACCGATACCAACAAATACCTTCATAATCCCAAGCGACACTGACATTTTGCCCTTCGTTCCATGTTCCGGGGACACCGATATTTTCCCATTTTGAGTCGTCAAAGTCTCTCAAAAACCATTTTTCGTTTTGACCGACATCATTTCGATCTGGCATGAATTTCCATGTTCCATTTAAAGATATTTGCTCTATATAATTGACTTCATTATCGGCGCAGATATTTGGAATCAAACCTATAATGAAGTATAGTAATGTGTATGTCATCATAATAATTTTATTAAGCATTAAATCACTCCTCTCTTTCTATATTTATCAATTATCTGTTGAATCTTGCCTAGTTCTTTTTCTTCAAGCTTTTTCTCTGGATAGAAATGTCCCCAAACATCCCAAACAGAAGCTTTTCCCTTATTCCATATCGTTTTCATTATTTGCAATTCAAGTTTTCCAAGATGCTTATTCAATTGCAGTCTTCTTTATTACTATAATTAATGCTACTTATGTATGATATATAATAGATATATAATTTTGTCAAATCATTTTTTATAAGGTCAAACAATACTTCTATTTTTTTGTTTATTATAGTATAATTATTGAAGATTGATCTAGAATCAAGCTACGATTGGCTGTTATACAATAAATTGTTTATCATCTTGTCTATAACATTAAATTCCAAATTCTTTATTTATTCAATAGGAGATCAATATGAAAAAATATCGTGTAGGAATAATCGGGTTTGCGCATATGCACATCAACAACGTAGCTGGAATCTATGCTGAACATCCCCAAGTTGAATTTGTGGCGTGTTCTGATACTGTTCCTTCTATACCGGAATTGAGAGAAGCCCCATACACAAGGACATGGAATATAAAGAATGTTATGAAAAATCAGGGCATAACAAAGTTTTATGATGATTATAATGAGATGCTCGAGAAAGAAAAATTTGACATTATAATCTGTTGTTCAGAAAACGCAAAACATCCTGATATAGTTGAGGCATGTGCAAAATCGGGTGTAAATGTCTGTGTTGAGAAGCCAATGGCAATGTCCTATGAACATGCTTGGCGAATGGTTCGCGCATGCCAGCTTAATGGAACGACAATGATGATAAATTGGCCTCTTACATGGTCGCCAACCGCACACAAGGCCAAAACCCTCATTGATGAAGGCGTTATTGGGCGTGTTCTTCAAATGAAATGGCGTGCAGGTCATACAGGACCTCTTGGACCGGGAGCTGCTCATGCAGGAGTAAGTGAAACTGCGGATTCAATGAGTGGTGCAGAACGTTCTGCAACATGGTGGCATCAATCATCAGCTGGCGGAGGAGCAATGCTTGACTTTTGCTGTTATGGCGCAATGGTATCAAGGTGGTATATTGGCGAACAGGCGATCTCTGCGGTTGGTATGAAGGCGAACCTAGATAGCCAATGGGGCGATGCCGATGATAACGGGGCAATGATTGTTAGATTTCCAAAAGCGATGTGTATGCTAGAAGGCTCTTGGACAACATGGGATCATGGTATACCGGGCGGACCAATCGTATATGGAACAAAAGGCACACTTGTTGTTGACTCAATCGATGGGAAGCCCGTTGTCAGGCTAGAAAAAGGGCATGGTCAGAGAACAATATATGAGCCTGATCCTTTATTGGAAAATCGCCATCAAGCGCCTTGGGAGTTTATTCATCACCTTGAAACAGGAAAACCTCTCCATCCAACAGTTGAGATGATATTTAACCTTGAGGTTATGGCAATATTGGATGCAGGCGTTAGGTCAGCAAAAAGCGGAAAAATGGAGACTGTCAATTCTGTTTATTGGCAGAATCAATAAAAGAATAATGATATTAACAATTTTTCTATTTCTTATTGGATTTGTTTTTCTGATTAAGGGTGCTGATCTGTTAGTTGATGGTGCGTCTTCCATTGCAAGAAAAATGGGTATATCAACGCTTGTTATTGGATTGACTATTGTATCATTTGGGACATCTGCGCCAGAGCTTATCGTATCTATTTTGGCAAGCATACAGGGCAAAGCTGACATCGCTATCGGTAACGTTCTGGGAAGTAATATAGCAAATATATTGCTCATACTCGGTGTATCTGCGTCAATAAAGCCTATTTTTGTAAAGAGAAGCACTATCTGGAAAGAGATCCCTTTTAGCCTTCTTGCTATTGTTGTATTGGCTCTAATGGCAAATGATAATATAATTGATGGTGCAAATTATTCAAGCATTTCAAGAATTGACGGACTTGTTCTTTTAGCGTTTCTTATTATCTTCTTATATTATGTATTTGGCATTAGTAAGGTCGATAAGAATAGCTCAGATTTTATTCAGTTACCCAGTCATTCATCATTACGGTCAATATTATATATTATAATTGGGCTTGCAGGATTAGCAATTGGTGGAAGATGGATAGTAAATGGTGCAATAGCTATAGCGACAGGTCTAGGTATAAACGAGGGAGTTGTTGCGCTTACTATCGTTGCTGGAGGAACGTCGCTTCCAGAATTGGCAACCTCTGTTGTTGCAGCACGCAAGGGCAATGTTGATATTGTTGTTGGTAATGCTATTGGCTCAAATATACTAAATATATTTCTTGTCTTGGCTATAAGTGCTGTTATAACTCCATTGCCATTTTCAATCAGCTTGATCTTCGATGTATCCGTTGTCATCTTTATAACATTGCTTTTGTTTATGTTTACTTTTATTGGTAATAATCAAAATATCCTGAAAAGATGGCAGGGCATATTATTTGTTTGCCTTTACGTTATGTATATCATATCACTGTTAATAAGGGCTTAAAATGCTTGATACAGGCATAATAATAAAAATAGATGGTAAAAAAGCGACTGTTAAGATAAATAAAGCTCAGGCTTGCTCTCATTGCAAGTCAAAATGTATGGAGAGTGATGGCTTTATGATTACAGAAGCCCTAAATCCTGTTGGTGCAAATGTTGGGGATGTAGTAAATTTAGAAATTAATTCTAAAACAGCATTGAGCGCAATCCTGATTGTCTTTGGTTTACCCTTAATTATAATGCTTGCTGGTATTTTTATTGCAGGCATTATAACTAATAATCAAGCATATATCATAATTGTTGGCGTTACTATGCTTTTGCTAACAATTATCCCTTTGAAAGCCTATGATAATCATTTGAGAAAAAAAGAAACATGCGGTATTACTATTATTGAAGTTTTGAGTTAAAATCTACCTGAATAAGCGAATTGTATAGCAGGAATAGCACTAAAATCCCTAACTTCAACACGAGCATATTTATACTTGTAAATATCAACGGAAAAATAGCCATACATCATAAATAAATCAAGCGTCCAGTTACGAGCAGGCAATATTCTTACTCCAGCATTTAGGCCGTTGTTCAATTCCAATATTATTTTCAAGTTATTTGATAATGGCGCTTCAAATCCTGCAAAGAAAATATAAGGAGCCGCTTTCACGCCAAAAACTAATTCAGAAGTTCCTATATCGGGACTAAAAACAATATAAGGGCTTAAAAATGGGAATAAAGATGCGCCAATCGCTACTTTATCCATTGAATATTTAACGCCATGTATTCCAACTTCTAGGTTTTCTGCGATACCAAAATCAAAATAGAGTAAGCCTATATTATAATGCCCTTCCTTAAGGCCTTCTGCTTTTGGAATGGTGAAAAGCCAAGTTGGTTCTTCTGCAAAAGTTGTTGATATGGCTAATAAAGTTATAAAAACTACAATTGAAACAATCCTAATTTTCATATTTGATGCCTCCTAAAAGGTTTTTTGACTTTATATTGCTTATTTTATAGTTTATAACATATAGACTTGGTTGTCCAGATTTTTGTTTAAATTTTATGAGGACGGAGGATTGTAATGTTGATATACGCAAATCTTATTTTTTCCCTTTTAGTATCATGTGTTACACCAGATCAACCCAGACAAATACAGGAATATAAAATATTAAAAGAATGGAATTTTGATGATCTTGAAGGATGGAATTTCGGAAATGAGATAATAAATCCAATCATCAAAGATGGTATTTTGGAGTTTACTGCGGAGGGTAGCGATCCAATATTATATAGTAAAGAATACGATCCGATTCCAGCAAATAATCGACAAAAGATTCAGATGCGCATAAAAGCTGATTCTTCTGGAACATGGGAGCTTTTCTATGCAAATAGCAATGAAGGTCGTTTTGGAGGATACAGCCAAGATCAATCATATCGCTTCAATATTCCATCAAGCAAGGATTGGCAGATAGTAAATATCAGTCCGTTTTGGGGTGCGCTTGGAAAGACTATCAAATTCAGGCTTGATCCTGCTAATGGGCATTTCCAGATTGATTGGATAAGGATTATTGAAGTTACTGAAACTGCTTCTGATATATCGTGGAAATCTCATAATTGGATTTCTGATATGAATGTTGAAACTCTTGAAACCAATAAAGAAACATTAACAATTAAGGCTAGTGAAGGTGGAGCAACATTTTTTGCATTTACAAAGATCGATGCCTCTAATACGCCGATATTATATTATAGAGCCAAAGGAATGGATTTAGGTAGTATCAACTTCTGCTGGGCTAATGATATAACACCGGGATTACATACCGCAGGGGTTCAACTTAATCCAGATGGTCATTGGCATTCTGCAAATATCGATATATCAAAATTCAAAAACTGGGAAGGTAATATCGATATTGTTGGTTTTGTGTTTGGTCAGTCAAAAGGAGATGAATTGACGTTATCTGAATTTATTATCTCTGATTTTCCACAGGGCAAACCTGATCTTGAACTTACAAATCTCATTGCTGAACCCGTCATACGCAGACAAGGACAAATTGCGACAATATCTGCATATATTAAAAATACTGGTGCTGAGACGTATCAAGGTGGTAATGCTTCATTATTGATTCCTAACTATTCAAAAATAATTAATGACAATAAAAAAATGATACCGCCGTTAATTTTTGATAAAGTGGCAGTTGTTAAATGGCAAGTTATATTTAATGAATCTGGGAATATCCCTGTTAAAATTGAAGTAGATAACACATGGAATTTATCAGGCACAGTCAGAATTGAGACTGCCATTTATATTGAAAAATCTGATTATGTTCCAGAGCCAAAGCCTGTTGATACATCGCCCTATGAGATCGGTATATATTATTTTCCCGGTTGGTCGCCTGATCAATGGGACAGATGGACAAAGCAAAAGGGATTTCCTGAACGTGACCCAGTTCTCGGCTTTTATCGGGAAGGTGACCCAGAGGTTGCTGATTGGCACATAAAATGGGCTGTTGAAAATGGTATAACCTATTTCATGTATGACTGGTATTGGCGAGATGGGAAGATTGCTCTTGAAAAAGGGCTTGAAGATGGTTACCTAAAAGCGAAATATCGTGATTATATCAAGTTTTGCGTAATGTGGGCTAATCATGCGCCATTTCATAATCATACATTGGAACAGCTATTGACTGTTACAGACTATTGGATAGAGAAATACTTCAAGCTAGATTGCTATTACAAGATTGATAATAAACCTGTTGTCTCATTCTTTGATCCAAATAATCTCACACATGATCTAGGTGGAAGCGATAAAGTAAGAGAGGCTTTTGATGCTATGAGAAAACGTGTTCAGTCTGCAGGTTTTGAAGGGATATATTTTATCGCTTGTGGAGATAATAGCCCCAATAGCCAAAGACGTTTTCAACAAGAAGGATATGATGCAATCAGCGCATATAATTATCATACCGCAGGTGCAACTTCGCAATGGTCGTCCTATAAGTCACTAATGCAGGGTCATGTTGATATATGGAATAACTCATTAAGAAGCGATATTTTGACATATATCCCACTTTTAACAGATGGATGGGATTCACGTCCTTGGCATGGAAATAAAGCGATTGTCCGTTTTGGCAGAACAACAGAACATTTTAAGTCAGGCTTGCAAGCTATGAAATATTGGATGGACAAGAATAAAAGGCATATTGGATTGATTGAGGCATGGAACGAATGGGGCGAAGGAAGCTATATTGAGCCTAATTCAGAGTTTGGCTTTGGTGATCTGGAAGCGATAAGGGAGGTTTTTGGCAAAACAGGCGAGTATCCTCAGAATGTTGCCCCTTCTGATGTTGGTCTTGGTCCTTATGATATTTCTACGATTGATCATGAATTGGCAAGATAAGAGAAAAATTTGAAAAAATTCTCTAAAACGATCTTGACTACTTAACTGGTGTGTAGTATAATATCTATAAAACATTGTGTTAATTAGCTTAAATATAGATATTATTAGCCAGTTTGTCATGATTAATGAAGATGTATGCCATAATTGATGAGCCAATATCTGTCGGTGTTATATTCTCATCAGGCAAGATAAATCCTAAATTCTTTGTCTGGAAAGGGAAAAAATATACCATTGAGAAAATAACCTTTTTATGGGATTCAAAGGTTGGTTCAGCACAGGTGTTTCATTTTGCTGTTATAAATAACAGTTCTGTATATGAAATCTCATATAATCTTGAGACATCAAACTGGAAGCTGGACAAGATACATGAACAATGGTAGAGTTATCGTGCATCTGGATATGGATGCTTATTTTGCCTCTGTGGAACAACAATCTAATCCATTTCTTAAAGGCAAACCCGTCATTGTTACAGGCAGGGGCAATAGGACAATTATTTCAACATCAAGTTATGAGGCAAGGGCTTATGGGATCAAAACTGGAATGACCGTTCCAGAAGCAAAGAAAATCTGTCCAAATCTTATAAGGGTTGATACAAATTTTGATAAGTATATGTCAACGACTCTAAAGATCCGTAATATTCTTATAAATTTTACTGATCGTATTGAGACATATTCCATCGATGAATTCTTTTTAGACATCACAAGCGATAAATTGTCTCTTGAAGATTCTGATAATTTTGTAAGACAAATCAAAAATGTTATTCATAGAGAAACTGGTCTTACATGCTCATGCGGTATTGCATCAAATAAGTTATTGGCAAAGCTTGGCTCTGAATTGCAAAAACCTGATGGTCTGGCAATAGTTAACTCAGAGAATTTCAATGGTATATTAAGGGAACTTCCCGTTGACAAGCTTCATGGGCTTGGGAAAAAAACAGCAGAATCATTGAGGCGGATCGGGATAAATATGATCGGTGATCTTGGGGATGCTTCCATTAGCCTGCTTACAACTCACTTCGGCTTTTGGGGGCATATTCTTAAACTCATGGGGCAGGGTGTTGATAATTCTCCTGTATCATATTATTGGGAGCATAGCGAGCAAAAATCAATGGGACATTCTCTTACGTTTCCCTTTGATACTGCTGATCCGATTATAATAAAAGCCTATACACTAATGCTTTGCCAGAAGTTATCTATGCGCTTGAGAAACGAAGGAAAATCCGGCTATACAGTCGCATTAACGATAAGAGATAAGGACTTTAAAACCTTTTGTTATCAAAAATCGGTTGATTACATGCTAAATACAACTCATGAAATCTATCATGTCTGTCTGAAGATTTTGCGCGAGCTTGTTAGAATCAAAAAGCCTGTAAGATTAATCGGAGTAAATATAACTAATCTGGTTAATATCCCTGACCAACTATATCTAATAGAGAATTTTAACAAGACAGAAAACTTAAATAAAGCGATTGTTGCACTCAATAACAGATACGGAGAATTTACGATTAAACCTGCAAGCCTTTTGACTATAACTAATAACAAATATTCAAGAACTTATAATTAAGATTTAGTAAATCTCATTTATAAGCTCACGACCTATCTGAGTCCATATATCAAAACGTTCTGGATGAAACTCGCAAGTATGAGTATCTTTTAATATCATTTCAAGCACACAGTTATTTGCCTTTGCTACTTCGATAGTATGCTTTATGTAATCTCTTAAAGCCTTTGTATCGAAATCGCCGACAAGATGAGACGGTTGAGGCTTCCAAGAAAATATATACTTATTGCCTAGTTTTTCTGCACATACATCAACGTCAGCATGAGGGGCGATTGATATTCTGCGTATATTAGGGATCTTGAATACATAATCAAGCTTTTTCGTCAAATCCTCACAACATCCATATCCGTTGAGAGCAAATGGCTCAAGGAGTCGTTTTTCATAAGAGAGTATAAACTCCTCGTGCATTTCTGGTGAAACTTGTGCCATCTCTTGCGCCTCTGCGCTACCCCACATATCACATAGACGGACACGATCAGGGTTAAATCCCTCTTTTGGCAGTTCGTCTGTATAACCGTTTCCGCCTGAGTTATGATATGTGCCGTCGTTGTTTAGGCTAAGCAGATTCATATCGACATATTGTTTGACTATGTGTTTATGAGCTTCTTCAAAGAAAGACATTGCATCATGTAGCATTTCGGGATTTTCATACATATCAAGCATTGTTTCTTCAAGTCCTCGCAAGCCTGTATACTGATTCATTATATGGAACGATAGGTGTGCGATCCCCTTTTGCTTTACGTCAAGTATATCGCCAAAAAAGTCTTGATATTCCTTAAGTGCGTTTTGCGACGCTTTTTCATCATAGGTTACTTCTGGGATTGTTAGCTTTTTTAAGTCAGATGGTTCTTTTATTACTGGATCAAAATGCCATGCCCCACGCGCTTCTGTGCTAGGGATATGTTTAGGCGAAAGTCCCCAGCCTGTATTTCCTATTACTTTGCCAACAATCCACTCTTTTTCGATAACTGTATCATCCTGAAAATGCTCATAATAGTATATTCTGCTTCTGAGACTCCATTCAATATTTCTTGCCCTTCCATCAGTGCATTGGAGGACTGTATGAGGCAATAGCTCTCCCCATGATCCCTCTGGAAACATCAACATTAGTGGGCGCACAGGTTGAAGGCTATTGTGTTTCTTCCAAAGTTCACGACGTTCAGCCATTATCGGCATATCTGCAATTTCTGCAACTCTTTTTGCTAGATCACGAATGATTTTATCATCTTCTACCGAAAACATAAAGTTTTTCCCCCAAAACTAAAGTTTATTTATACAATCTTTGAGATATTTAACAAATTTAGGCATTGCTGTCATTGGCTCTTCTGCTCCTTCATATTCTATCGAAAGACAACCTTTATAGCCAGCTTTATGCAAGATTTTTGTTATCTTTACAAAGTCAGCATCTTCCCTGATATTACCTTCGCCGTAAACGTCAGTTTTTGCATGTGTCGTTACAGCATAGGGTGCCGCCTTTTCTATATTTCCGTAAATATCGCCATGATAATTACCGAGATCAAGGTTTGTTCCAAGCCATCTTTCCTCAAGATAATTCCCTTTAACAGCCTTTAAGATTGAGATTACCTGATCTGCTGTTGATGTTATTCCACCATGATTCTCAAGTGCTACTATAACACCTTTTGGTTTTGCATAATCAAGGCATTCCTCAAGACATTCCGCAGTCCATTTAAGCGATTCCTCAAAAGTGCTTCCTTCTGGAATTCCACCTGCAAAGACTCTTATACATGGAGCGCCAAGAACTACTGCAATATCAACCCATTTCTTGACCATCTGAACCGCCTCTGCCCTTTTTTCTGGTTCTGGATATGTAAACCTATTCCCAACCGCAGTTCCTGTTATATCCAAACCATTTAGGTATGCGTATTTTTTTATATGATTAAGGTATTCAATATCCGTTGATGGAAAGTAATAGGCTGTCAGATCAACGCAATCAAGACCTATCTCAACTGCTTTATCTAGGAATCCCTCAAGAGTCATTTCGCCAGAAGTCAGATATTTTCTATATGAATATGATGTGCTTCCAACTTTCATGTTGATAATCCTTTCATAGATTTGGTAATAAGAAATATTGATCGAACAATTTGTAGGCCTTTAACCAATAATAGAGAGCAATTAAAAGGTGGGTTTTTAAAATAGCTTAATGTCTTATCATTTTTCGCCCAAGAACCAACACAAACAAAACAGTCATAAAGATTCCAAGTAATGCCTCAATCATAACAAATGGACGCATATATATACTCGGTTCAAAACTGCTTTGCCCGAGAGTAACAAATGTAACTACACTGAAATATATTGAGTGATAAAAACGTGTCCAAAGATTATCAGATAGTTCTGAATCTCCAATATATAACAAGCCATCAGGATACATATAAATAAGAGAAAATGACACGATCAAAACAAGACAACATATAATTATGTTTTTGGGTTTTTCACCATACCCACATATTAAGTCATATATAAAAGAAGAGAAACGCTTTAGAGAATACTTTTTCATTTTCATACGTTTCATAAGCATTTCGGAATAATACATATTACCAGCGTCTTCATAGGCTCCGGCTTCCTTATAGGCCATCTTTGACCTGCAATAATTTTCCTCTGCTTCTATCCACATAAATGCTTTTTTATATGCGTCACCAGAAAGTGCATAACTGAGTCCTGCGCTTCTCCATGCCTTTGCGGTTTGACATGCCTCTCCCGATTGCTGATAGCTCAAGGCAACCTCTTGCCATTTGCCTGTTTCTCTATATGATTCCCCTGCACGTCGATAGCTTTCACCTGCTTTTTCATATTCCTTGCTTTGCTCATAGGCATATCCAGATTGAGAATAGTTTAGACCTGCACCAAGCCATCTTTCTGCCTTTTCATATACTTTTCCCGAAAGATCATAACTAAATCCAGCTTTTGACCAATTACCTGCCCTTTTATATGCTTCTCCAGATTGACCATAGCTGTATCCTGCATTTTCCCAGTCCTGAAGTTGCACATAGGCATATCCAGCCCAGCCAAATAGCAAGCCAGCCCTTTCATAGTCCTCTGATTCAATAAGCTCCATTGCTTTTTTTTCAAGAAGCTTGGCTTTTCTAATGAATTGTAGCTTTTCGGTCTCTGTTAAATGTTCTATCATTGTATCCACTTAATTTTAATATTTGGACAACAACACTATTAAATATTAACTATATCAATAAATACTCCATATTCTTTATTAAATACGCATTACGTTTTACTCATCACCCATCACGTATCAAATAGGGTTTTCTTCAAATTTTATGAAAGGTGGGATCAAAGCCCAGAAAGACATCTTCCATTCATCGCCTTGTTTCTTGAATATCATTTTACCATCTACGATTATATCCCATTTTTTTGGTTCTGGTGGATTGGTTATTGCATCTACTATAAACTGCATCAAAACAGTCGCTGTATCATTCTGAAAGCTAATATTAGGATTTGCAAACTTAAAAGCAAGTTTGGCATATTTTTTATTTATATTCTCCATTGTTTGAGGAATTGCATCATATTTTGGTGGAACAACACCTGCTACAATAGCAAATATCGTTGCCTGATCATCTCCTGCAACATATTCTTTGGCAAAGTAAGACTGTATTTCAGGAATTTTTGCATTATCAAGTGACTCTATCCCTTTGCTTATTTTATCAAGAACTGTAAGTATCGGTGCAGATGGGCTTTTTGTTGGAATAATTTCAATATTTAATGCCAGAAATTCCATGTTAAGCGATATTGATTTATTATAGTCTTCATATTCCAAAGCTGTTACAACGACATTTATATTATCAGAAAAAGGTATATCTTTTATGGAATATTTGCCATTTGCATCAGTTATGGCAGTTTTTGCACCTATTGTGATTGTTGCTCCTTTGACAGGAAAACCCGTTTCTTTGTCTGTTATTGTGCCAAAGATTTCTCCGACTGATACTATATCATTATTTCCTGTATCGTTATCAGAATCGCCACATCCGATAATTATAGCAGAAAATAAAAGTATAATTGCATATAATTTCACTTTTTATCAACTACCTTTCAAAAAAGTATGTATATCCATTTGTTACATTTTACAACCAACAAATTGCGATGTCAAATGTATTTTTGGTTTCTGCGATATTTTAACAGAATCATTTATCTATTGTCAAAAGAAATGTTAATTCTCTTCTAATTCAGAAATGTTGGTTGACCGAATTAATTAAATGATCTTTTTGACATTGTTGACAAATAAATCCCTAAAAATACCAATAACATGCCTGTTACTGATGTAAGCTTCAGGCTTTCACCGAGAGCAAATATTGAGATTATCGCTGTTCCAACAGGCACAAGATATTGAAGCGGGGCTAATTGGCTTGCGTCAATCTGCTCAAGAGCCTTATACCAGAATATAAAGCCTATTGCAGTTGGAAAAATAGCAAGATAAATCAGAATCAGAATTGCTTTTGATAATGGGAATACTAATTCACTTAAGCCGATCACAATAAAAAAGCTAGGTATAGAGCCAACGATCATATTAAGACTTGTAACGACCAAACCCCCATGTTTACGAACTAGCCCTTTACCTGATACAGTATAAATTGCCCAGAACAATGCGGCCAAGATAGCCAAAATATTACCTTTAAGATATTCTTTACGAATGAGACCTATGCCAGTCAAATCGCCATTTATTACTAATGCACAACCAAGCACTCCTATAACGATGCCGATAACTTTGCGAAATGTTATTTTTTCACCAACTAAAAAGGCTAATGGCGTAACAAAAATGGCGTTTGAATTCATAATAATACTTACATCAATCGCAGTGCTATATTTAAGAGCTAGAAAAACTGAACTCCCCATTCCAAAGATGCCTGTAAGTGCTAAAAATATAATATTCAGAGGTTTTTCCAAAAGCAGTTTAAGTGTTTTTATTTCGCCTTTTAATATTATATATAGTATACTAACAATTCCTGCAATGGAAAATCGAAAAAATGCGACCAAAATTGGGTGCATACCCATATTATCGCATAGGTATCTCCCTGCAACAAATACAGAACTCCACAAGATTGATGCAATTGAACCTAAAATGATGGCTTTAATATTGCGAGAAAATTGGAACATATATGAGAGTTTAGGTGAGAATTATCTCATAGGAGATAGAATAAATCGACTGTAAGCTGAAAAGACTTTAAATACTGATCATTTAATCTCAAAATATGAAAGTCCTATTATCAAGAGCAAATATGTTTCAGCTTACAATCAAAAAATTTGGAGCAAAAAGCGAATAACCAAATCATTGCTTTAATAGATAAGCAAAATAAAACTTTTCTTAACAGGTATTAGTCCTGTTATTTTAAACAAGATTTCAGACTGAATCTTTTAATTCTTTTCCTGCCCTAAAAACTGGAACTTTTTTTGCTGCTATCTTCAATTTTTTGCCAGTGCGCGGGTTTCTTCCTTCTCGTGCAGCTCTCTCTTTAACAGAGAAACTTCCAAAGCCGACCAAATTAACTTTATCACCGCTACTTAAAGCACCTTTTACAGCATCAATCATAGCATCAATAGCTGCCGCTGCCTGTTTCTTTGTTATTCCTGTTTCTGCTACTTTGTTTACCAAATCCTGTTTCGTCATGTTAAGCCTCCTTTTTGAGAATCACAATTTTTGCTTTACAGCGATGATTATACGATAGTGGTTACTATATGTCAAGTAAAAAAACGCACTAAAAGCCCATTTTCTAAGGGTTTAACACACTTTTTTGATAAAAAAACACATTTTTTTGCAATTTTTATCGTAAAAGTATTTATTTTTCAAAAATATATAGATGCTTTATTTTACTAGATTTTTTAGACTTGCCCATGTTATAGGAATTTTATCATGCACTTTGACAGCACTGATACCATGATCATCTACATTCGGTCCTGTTATAGTAAAGTCATCATAATAGACAACAAGCGCATCCTGAACAGCAAGACCAACCGAGCCAAAAAGAGAACGATTGTCTTTAATCTGTCCGACTAATTCATTGTCCAAGTAAAATGCCATATTTTCGCCATTGAGTTCTGCCTTTGCAAGATACCATTTTTTCAGTTCGAGTGGTTTAGTCTTTGAAAGCAACATTTCACCATCAGAAAGACGAAAAACCTCAACAGTCTTGGTAGCAACATGCAACGCAAAAACATAGCCATCGTTTCCATTATGACGTAGTATAATTGCACCTTTTGTGCATACTAAAAGGTTCTCCATAAATACATTAATGCGACATTCTACTATATAATTATCCCAATCGTCCCCAACTTCGATAAAACGCAATGGCAAAAGCTGTATCGGATGTGCATTGCGACCATTTAGCATATTATCAGCAACAAAAAAGTTTTCCGTATCGCCCTTCCATGACTGATCAAGCGTTTCACCCGAAAAACCATCAAACCATGTGCCAGCATAACTCAGAGAGCCTATCAATAATAAAACCCAGATGCTTATAATCTTTATAGCCGTTTTCATTTCATTCCTTTTAGGGTTGTTCTGGTTGAGATTGTTCTTGAGGCTGGGATTCTGGTTGAGCTTCTTGATTTGGTTGTTGAGCAGGAGTTTCCTCTGGTTGTGCTGGGATCTCGACAGGTTGCGGTATTTCTTGAACAAGAGGTTCTCCAACAAGCTCTATTTCCAGTTTCTCGAGTAATTCTATTAAGGCATAAACATCTGTTGCAAGATGTGCAGCAGTTAATCTATTATCCATAACTGCAAGAACACTGCTTTTTACATTTTGTTTTAGAGCAAATATTTCCATCATTTTATCCCTGTCAACTTCAAAAATTGCCATCTTAATAATCCTCCAACTTATTCATAAACTTTGATTATATAACTATCTATGTTGTTAACTTTTTTCATTAACGAATCGCCAAATTTTTTGGCTTCATCTTCATTTTCAAATTTGCCTACTGATATATGAAATAACTCACCATCAGGCTTTATTATAGGCTCATAGCCAAGTTGCTTTATTGTATTGGCAAGATTATTAGCATTTTCCTCTGTGCCAAAACTTCCTATCTTTATTGTATAAATTAGGGCATTTTTCTCTGTTTTTTCTTTATTTTCCTGTTTTTTTAATTCGGGTTGTTTTTCTTGAATTTGTTTTGGTTTCTTGTCATCATTTTGAGATATTTTCTTTGGAATTTCCTTTATTGGCAAACTATCTAATGTGTTGATTTTTCCGCCTTGTTTTTGACCAAAAAAAGCATCTTTTGCAATTTTGACTGATCTATCAATCCTCGCTAATGCCTTGATTTCATCTTGCTTTTGGGCTTCTCGTTCAGCATTTATCACCCTTTGTTTGCCAATTTGAACTCCAATATAAAAGACAGCTATAAAAGTTGCTATCGCAACAAGCATCAAGCCAAAAATTTGCCTTATGGTAATAGTGATTACTCGATGATGTTTGGGAAATTTCAATTTGCTAACCTCTGCGATATAGCAATATATAATGAGTAATGGTTTATATGTAATGCGTGAAACGTAATGAGTGATACCCATCACGTTTTACACATCACGCATTACATTAGTATCTACATATCTTTTGTCATTTCCATTATATTCTTTAATGACTCGTCATCTGAACCGATAGGCCAGTATTCTGTTCCCAAGAAGCCTTGATAGTTTGTTTCAGAAATGCTCTTAAAGACGTTTTTGTAATTGATTTCTCCCGTCCCGATTTCGTGTCTCCCCGGAACATCGGCAAAATGGAAATGACCGATCTTGTCGATATTTGAGGTTATTGTGTTAATAAGGTTGCCTTCAGTTATCTGTTGATGGTAGATGTCGTATAGGATTTTTACTTTTGGACTGCCTACCTCATCAACTATCTGAAATGCTTCATTAGATGTTGCTAAATAATACCCCTTATGATTTACAAGAACATTCAAAGGCTCAAGACACAATATGAGGTCTTCGTCTTCCATTATTCTTGCAGCGATCTTCAGCCCCTCAACTATGCTTCTATGTTGATCATCTCTGCTGACACCTGCAATTTCGTTACCCGTTGTAAGAATAAGTCTCTTGCAGTTCAACTTATGAGCAACTGCTGCGGATTTTTTCATTCCGTCAGCGATCTTAATACGATTTGCAGGATCAACCAATGGACCTCCTGCATCAGCACCAAATATTGCAACTTCAAGTCCATATTTATCTTTGGCGGATCTTATTGCATCGATATCTTTGTTCCCCCATCCCCAGAACTCAAAGTATTTCATGCCTATTGCAGAAACTTTCTCGATTCGTTCAATGAATGGATATTTGTTATAAAGAGCCTCGATACATACCGAAAACTTGAGCATTTTGTTCTCCTTTTAAGATTTTTCTTGTCTCACCTTATCTGCATATAAAGGAGACATCGATCTAAGTCTTGTGATTATTGGCGGGATCTCATCAATAAGGAAGTCGATATCTTCCTCTGTATTAGACCTGCCAAGCGAGAATCTAACAGCACCCTGGGCAGTGGAAGCGCATACTCCGAGAGCAGTAAGGACATGCGAAGGTTCTAACGAGCCAGATGTGCAAGCTGAACCAGTTGAAACAGCAACACCTTTCATATCTAAATTAAGAATGATCGACTCACCCTCGATATAATCAAATGAAATATTGATTACTCCGGGAAGTCTGTTTGTCGGATGGCTATTTACATAGACATAATCTAGTCTTTCTTGTAAGCCATTTTTGAGTTTTTCAGTGAGTTTCCAAAGGCGTTTTCCTTCTTCTTCCATGTTTGCAGAAGCGATCTCAACAGCTTTACCAAAGCCCACGATACCCGGAACGTTCTCTGTTCCTGCACGACGGTTTCTTTCATGGTGTCCACCTCTTATAAGTGGTTCAACCTTTGTTCCTTTACGGATATATAAGACTCCAACACCTTTGGGACCATATAATTTATGGGCAGATGCAGTTAATAAGTCAACACCAAGTTCATCAACATTGATAGGTATCTTTCCGAAAGATTGAACTGCGTCAGTATGAAAGATTATGCCGTTTTCTTTGGCAATTTTGCCAACTTCTTGTAAAGGTTCAATCGTTCCTACTTCATTATTTGCGTGCATTATGCTTATGAGAATCGTCTCATCTCTTATGAGATTTTTTAATTCATCAAGATTAATTAAGCCATATTTATCAACAGTCAAATAGCTAACCTCGAACCCATGTGTTTCAAGATGCTTGCAGGTGTTTAGGACTGCATGATGTTCAATGAGAGAAGTGATTATATGCTTACCCTTTTTTATATTTTCATAAGCGGCTCCTTCAATAGCAAAGTTGTCTGATTCAGTGCCTCCACTTGTGAATATAATCTCACGTGATTGCGCTCCGATAAAATCTGCTATTTTTTCACGTGCCTCTTCCATCCCATTTCTTGCGTCTCGTCCAAAAGAATGGACACTTGAGGCATTTCCAAAAAAATCTGTATAATAAGGCAACATTGCATCCAGAACTTCGGGATGAACTGGTGTTGTTGCGCTATGGTCCATATATATTTTTCTCATAGGCGATCTCCTTTTTTATAGAAAAATGGCATTATAAATCAATGTGAGTTTGGCTCAAAAATTTGTATTTACCACTAACACACAAAGGCACAAAGCAAGAATTGAAATAAGATTGAAAGATTAGAAGATTAGGAACATACAATTTTGAATATTTAATCTTTAATCCCTTGTGATATTTTGTGTCTTAGAGTCTTTGTGGTTCATTATTATATCTAACCGACATTAAATTAGACAATGCCATCATGGTTATTTATTTTTTCAATTGTGACACCACAATCACCGATTTGGGTTGTCCAAATCCATCAAGCGCAAGAACTCTTTTACCTGCAGAGGATAGCTTCACTATACGACCATTATTCGAATCTGCTACCCAACAACCTTTATCTTTTGGATCAAAGCATACGGTTGAAGGCATCGCAAATCCAGCTATACTAGCAGTTTGCTTGCCATCAGCGGATATTTTAACAACCACATCCTGATTGGGTTTTGTAAAATCGACGATAACAGATACCCAGCATCCACCATCATCGCTTGCTGTTACACTTGTTGCCATAGTTGCCCCGCCGGGGATAGATATAGCCGCTTTGTGCATTAGTTTTCCATCTGTTGATAATTTTACGGCGGTTAATGTGAATGGGTCTAGAACCCAGCAAGTTCCATCATCCACATTTATTGATATTGACTTTGGTTGAGTTATACCATCTATTGTATAAACACCGATTTGATTACCATCGCTTGATAATCGGACAATTCTTCCATTATTAGAATCAGCAACCCAACATTCACTATTTTTTGGATTCACGACTACCATAGGCTCATTAAATCCTGATTTTTCCATTATTTGCTTGCCACCAGAAGAAAATTTTATCAGGCTATTTGTTGTTGCTACCCAACATGAGCCATCTTTTGGATCAACTGCAACAGATATTGGATTATTTGTAAAGCCCTTATCTATCGTAATGAGAACTTTTCCAGTAGCAGATAGCTTTTTTACTCTGATAGCGTCTGTATCTGCAACCCAAACACTTCCATCATTGGGATTAATTGATATTGAGTTTGGTTGGCTAAATCCTGAATATCTAGTAACCTTATTTCCTGATATTTTGACAGCATTAAGATAATCAACTGCCCAACATTCTCCATTATATTGTGAATAAGCATTTGTTGCATATAAGATTATAAATAAAAAGATAATTGCAAATTGATAGATGAATTTTGCTCTGTATTTTAGCATTATTTTTACTCCTTATCATTTATATAAAAAACCATCAAATATAGGATTATATTCCTATAAAAATGAATACAGCCCCTACAGTTTTTCTCTGAGGGGCTGTATTTTTATTTTTTTAATAATTGACTTCAAGACTATTCCAGTTTTGGAACAACAGTAGGTGCATCAATAGAGATTTTATTAGTAACTCTATCTTCTGGAACATAGCTTCCATAGTCGCTAATTCCACCGTGAGTTAGAGAATAGACAACAACGTTAGTTGCAAATCTATAAACTCCAGGAGAATAGTGAACGGTTCTTGTCGGCAAGCTAACACTTTCCATTGCGCACATATAGTCTCTTCTACAGACGATAACTCCAAGATGATCACCTATGGTTATACCTTCAAGGAAGTTGCGCTTTGGAGGATGTGTTCCCCACCAGAATATATCAAATCCGACGGGAGGACCACCCATGTCGTAGAAGTTATTATAAATTTCATGGTCATTTGGAATTCTATCAACGCTATATTCTGGAACAGCATATTTCAACTGTGCCAGAGTAAGTCTGACGAATGCCTGTGCAGGTGCATTAACACCGCAGTCATCAAAGAAGACAAAACCCCCGCTTTCCAATAGGTATTTGCGGAGACCATCTTTTTCTTGTTCTGAAAGTCTGTTTTTCAAAGGCTCACCACGTTGGAGGTTTCTGCTTCTAACCCATGATGGATCATGTCCAGTAAAGAAGACTAATGGTGATTTATTAAGTTTTGGGTCAGTCAATCTAACTGAGCCACCTTCAACGTTCATGTCGGTCTTGATTTTAGTTTGAGAGTTCAACCATTCTGTAAGAGCAACCATAGATGATTGGTCTGCCCACCAGTCACCGAGAGCATGTTGGACTCTAACAAGACGGAACACACCTTCAATGTCTTTTCCACGACCAATAACACGCCCACCGGGTTCACCTTTTGGCAATGGTGCAACAGCAACTTTCCCAAGGTTAATCGCTTGGGCTACGTTTGCCAAACCTGTATCTGCGACGGTTATGTTTTTGATCATAGACAAACCAGTTGGTTTAATAGCTCCTTTGGCAACTCTAACCTGAGTTCCGACAATGCCTCTTCCAATAACTGGGGCTGAACCCAAACCGACATCACCGACAGGGGCTGAGAAAGCCAATCCTGCATCGGAACTTGTGGCTGGGATATTTGCATAGGTTTGAACTGCACTTGCAACCCTTACCGTTGGGGCATTTGCCACCGAAACATTGACTGATTTGACCATTGGAGTATTATCAAACTCAAGAACTTCTGTGCTTGCATAAGCAACAGGAGCTCTCATAACAGCGGCGGTTGTTACTCTTGGCGCTACAACCTGTTGGACAGCCATTGGCTGTTCTGTTGGAACAGTTGGTCTAACGATTGGTTTTAAATCTTTTGGACGTTCTTTAGGTTTTACATCCTGCTTGGGTTTCAAGAAGGTGCTTTGAACCCATTCCTTGACCTGTGGAGTTTGCGTATAGGCGATATATGCTCCCAATATGAGCAAAAGCGCACCGTGAATAATCAGTGCGATAATAAACGCCTGACTTGTCGCAACTCCTTGCTTTCTCATCATAACGGATCTCCTCCCTCCGCACTAGACAGACCGCAAACCGCAATTAACAATTAAAATATTTTAAACCCGCAAAACATTCTATTTTAAAAAATAATTGCATCCCGCTATTTTTCATTAGATAGACTTTTAGTCTATCAACTTGATTATACAACAGAAAGATTTTATTGTCAAGCAACTTTTTTGCTGAATCACTATCAGTTTTTATATTATGCAAATATTGCAATGATTTGAATAGGGAATATATAACCTTTTATTTTGAAATAAAAAACAATATTGCAGTATATACCAAAAACAAGAAAAGTTAATCATGATAGAATAATACAGACGATTTCAGCTGAACTATGCTTGGCTTTTAGGAGTTGATGTTATATGACACAGGGCAAAGAGACTACTAGATTCTTTTAATATCAGAGTTGATCCTCTTTTTGCATTAGATAATGTGTGTCTCTATGAAGTCTAAAAATGAGGGTGATTCAGACTTTTTGTTATGGTATTTGTTGTAATTTATATCAACTCTGTCATCATTTTTCATCTTGCTTTTGGTATCAAATATGGAGTATGATGTATTAGAAATCAGATCATTTTATAGATTATAATATTACTAGCTTAACTACGAATATTTTATGAAATCAAATATAAATATAGAATCTATAATTGCAGAATCAGGGGCTATCACTTTTGGTTATATTGATGTCGGAGAAATGCAGGACTGTTCAATATTAAAATTACCAATTGCCATAATAAATGGAGTAGAAGATGGTCCTATTCTATATATACAATCAGCCAGTGACGGTAATGAGTTAAATGGGATTGCTGTAATTCAGCGTGTTATTGAGCATATATCACCGAAAGAACTTAGGGGTGGAATTATTGCAGTTCCGATAACAAATGTTTTTGCATTTAATTATAATCAATCTGAAAATCCTGTGGATAAAAGAAAGATCAATAGATGCTTCCCAGGGAAAGATAATGGAACATCAAGCTTTAGAATTGCTCATAGATTATTCAATAATGTGATTAAAAAGGCTAATTTGTGTATAGACCTTCATCAAGGCGATGTATCACCGATGGTTGATTCTGTAAATGTTCGTGTCTCTAGTCTTCATCGTTTACATAGAAAATGTATGGAATTGGCAAAAGTTTTTGGCATAGGATATATTCTCGATGAAAAAGGGCCTAATGGTCAACTTGCACAAGTCGCACCAGATATTGATATTCCGACGATTGATCCTGAACTCGGTGGATGTCATGGCTGGGATAAAATAAGCATAGAAAAGGGATTTAAGGGTATTATAAATGTCCTTAAATACTATAATTTCATAGATGGTAAACCTGAGATATGTCAAAGGCAAATAGTTGTAAAAAGGCTATATCCTATAATTTGCAATCATGGCGGATTTATAAAATATCATGCGAATTTATATGATATTGTGGAGTATAGACAACCTATCGCAGATATATGTGATGTGTTTGGTAGAATTATTGAGACAATTATAGCACCAAAAAAGGGTGTTTTGTGGTCAACTAATCTTTATCCGATGACCTTTGGCGCAAGTATAATAGGATTTCTTGGCATCAATATATCATATAAATAATAAATGAGAGGGATAAAAATTTGATTGGCACTTTGCAGATGGCTTTAGCCAGCAAAATAAATGATATAGATGATTTTCGCAAAATAATACTTAAATCAGATGAGTCCCAAATTAGCATTTTCAGAAACAATGATAGATTCAATGTTCAGATAAATGATAGCAAAAAAGAAATATCTGAAAAAGAGATACTGCCATTTATAGAAAATATGATTCAACAGGGATTTCGATCAATTATATGTGAATGCTATTCAGGGGATATTAATATTGATGTGCCTTCTGACAAGAATAGGAAAATTAAAATCACATATAATAAGCCAAATATATCTCTTATAGCAGATGAGGAAGGTCATCTTATCAGCCTTGATGAAGCAACCAAATTGCTTGAAACAATAGAGCTAATAAATCCCGATGGCAATATAAAAGAGAATATGAAGCGAAAATATGCACAAATAGATAATTTTATTAAGCACGTTCAGTCATTATTAGATAAAAGCTCTCAAAATAAAAAGGTGTATATTCTGGATTGTGGTTCTGGTAAATCATATCTTTCTTTTGTGATGAATTACTTTCTACATGAAAAGATGCGAAGAAATTGCCATTTTTTTTGTATAGATACAAATGCTGATTTGATTGATAAATGCAAGCGAATAGCAAAGGAACTTGGTTATGGCAATATGGAATTTCATGTCAGCACGATAAAGGATTTTCAGACATCAGAAAAGATTGATGTTGTGTGTAGCCTTCATGCTTGCGACACTGCCACCGATGAGGCAATAGCAAAGGGTATAATGCTAGAGTCACCATTTATACTGAATGTTCCCTGCTGTCAGCATGAAGTTATAGATCAGCTAACAGACCATCCATTGAAGGCAATAACAAGGCATGGGCTTTTTAAGGCAAGACTTGCTGATCTTTTAACAGATGCAATGAGAACGCTTATACTTGAATTAGCCGGGTATAAAGTAACTGTAACTGAGTATATATCCGCATTACATACACCAAAAAATATACTCATTCAAGCCGAGAGAATACAAAATATTAACAAAATGGCATTAACTCAATATCTTGAGCTAAAGGAAACTTTCGGCGGAATTTCCATAGAACTTGAAAGGCTTTTACCTGATTTGTTTATTTAATGTGAGTTTGTCGTAAGAATTTGTATTTACCACCAAGACACAAAGGCAAGAAGCAGGAAATAAGATTGAAGATTTAATGTTGCAGAAAAGGAATAGCCCGCTGATTTTCACTGACTACGTAACGCTGATTATCACTGATCTTTGAAAAGAAATAAAAAACATGTTCATTACTAGATGATTTATAGCCCGCTGATTTTCGCTGACTACGTAACGCTGATTAGCTCTGATCTTTTAAAAGAATGAATAACTTGTTCATTACTGGATGATTTATAGCCCGCTGATTTTCACTGACTACGTAACGCAGATTATCACTGATACATTTGTGAAAAATGCAATAGTAGAGATTTAATTTCTAACGTTGCATTTTTATAAAATAACAATCAGAAAATTCTTTATTTATAATATATTGTTATCTGGTTTTATCTTTTTTAGAGATCAGAGTCAATCAGCGGGACGTAGTCAGCGAAAATCAGCGGGCTATTCCTTTTCTGCAACATTAAAGGATTTAATCCTTAATTCCTTGTGGGACTTTGTGTTTTAGTGTCTTTGTGGTTCAGATTATATCGAACTGGCGTCAAATAATCAATCTTGTTGGCTAATATGTGATAATGACTTACAAATCACTAGTAAAACTCTCCTCGCCAACTTTGGCAATCCAATTTCTCGTCCACTCAACAGCATCTAATTCCAGATCACAGATACAGCTTGCAAGGAATATCATGCCGTCAATACGTCTATCTTTGAGCCATTTTAGCCCTTTTTCGCATTGCATTTGCATTAAATCAACAGGCATTGGTTGATGAGTGCCATAATCCCACATATAACAACCAAGCAACTTTTTACAGTTTGGTGCAACTCTTTCAAATTTTTGGAAGTTTGCTTCCATATTCACAAGCCCAACCGCTTTCCATGTCCATATCGAAGCTACATCGCACAAAGAAAGATAATCTGGTATTGATGGGTAATCAAGGTCATGTGTATAAACAGTTACCATTAAATCCAGTTTTTTATCAGGTAATATTAGACGTTTTCGAAATTCTCTTAACTCGTCAGGACTCAATACGCCCTTGCCATTCCCAGCAAAAAAGTCATCCATAAATACGCCAACTATATTAGGGAATTTTTTTGCGAGTGATATTACATGCCCTCTTTCTACTTCAGAAGTTGCTCCACCTGCACCAGTAATTGACCATACGACCTTTTTTAGTGGGCGAAATGCAAGCGCATACTGTTCAAATGGCATTTCAGGCTTATCTTCATAGCGAATCATTATTATATTCGGAATACCAAGATAAAAGGCCCCTTCTGCAGGCGTCATACGTGATGGTTTAGGTGTTCCCCAACTTTTGTCATGACTCCCTGCCTCATGTCCCCATATCCAAAATTTATCCCTTATATTTTCCATTTGTTATCTCCTCTATATCTAATACTGCCTGAAATATCGCTTTTATTGCCTTTCTTTCTGCACGAAAAAGCCTTAACATCGCTTTGAAGCTATTACTGAAAATCTGTTTTGTGTATGGATTATCTGTCACATATAATATCAATGAACCTTTGAAACCGCAATATTTGCATAATAAAAAGAATGCTGATGCTTCACAATCCATACCTAGATAACCTTTATTATGCAAATTATATATGAATTCATCTGTCTCATGCAATAGTGATCCTGATGTAAATATCGTTCCTTTATGAATTTTTGCACCTGTTTTTTCGGAAGACTGGATTAATAAATCGGTTAGTGTCGGATCGGGGACCGCTTTTTCTGTGGATGGATAATAATACTGTGTTAGCCCATCGCCTCTCATGGCTTCGGTGGGGATAATTAGATCACCAATTTGAATATCAGGCTGTAATGCCCCAACAGCACCAAGCCCGATAATATATTCAACTTTATCGTCTGGTAAAAGTCGTAATAATTCCTCTAATTGTATTGTTCCGATTTTTCTGGAAGTTATTGCTATTTTTATATTTTTGTATTCACCAATTATGAAAAGACCGAGTCTTCGCTTGTTATGTAGTTTATTTTCAAGGTTTTTTGATGGTATGCCAATAGCTATTATAAGTATTTTCGCCAATTTTTGTGGGTTAGAAAGACGAAAAACTATTTTTTTATACTCTTTAAGAAATATTTCTTCCCATGTAGGCATAAGAGATTAATCATCCTAAGCCCAAACTCCCGGAATCTGTGTCCCGCAAAATTTGCACTTACCCTTGACAACATTCATTTCTTTTATTATATAGACATGACGCTTTATGACTTCTTTTTTACATTTTGGGCAGTATGTATGCTCTCCTTCATTGCCAGCGATATTACCAATATAAACATATTTAAGACCTATATCCATTGCGATTTTACGGGCAGAATTAAGCCTTTGAACGCTTGTTGGAGGTAACTTAAGCTGATATGATTGATAAAATCTTGAAAAATGCAATGGAATATCAGGTCCAAGATTTTCATATACCCATTTTGCTGTATCCCTTAATTCTGCATCACTATCATTAAGCGTAGGCACTATAAGATAGACAATCTCACACCATACACCCATAGATTTAATAATTTTTAATGAATTGAGGACAGGTTGAAGTTCTGCGCTACAAATCTTATTATAATAATCATTCCTAAAGGATTTTAAGTCAATTTTAATTGCATCTACATTCTGACATAGCATTTTCAATGGCTCAGGATTTATAAATCCCGCTGTTACAACTACGCTTTTTATACCAGATTTTCTGGCATATTTTGCAGTATCGAGCATATATTCATAGAAAACTGTCGGTTCTGAATATGTATAAGCAATGATCTTACATTCACATCGCTTTGCTTCGCTTATTACTGCTGATGGCGGTAAACGATAATTATCTGTTTCTTCTGGGCGGGATTGAGAAATCGTCCAATTCTGACAGAATTTGCAGTTCATATTACAGCCTGCGGTTGCGATAGAAAACGCTAACATGCCCGGCATAAAATGAAAGAAAGGCTTTTTTTCAATAGGATCGGGATTGATAGAGCAGGGATTACCATAGACAAGAGTATAATAAGTCCCTTCTCTATTTTCTCTAACTCCACACCAACCTCTTTCACGATCACCAATCACACATTCTTTGGGGCAAAGCTTACATTTTATCTCTTTTTCGTGTAGTTTTTCATAGAACATTGCTTCTTTTTCAAAAAAGATATACTTGCCTCTGCCTGCAGTTATATTACTGCTTATAGATGCTTGTTCCGCATATGATTTGCTCAGTATACCGCCACCGAGAAGCCCTGCACATGCCCCTACTGTTACTGCACCTTTTATAAACTCCCTTCTGGTCATATCCATTAAAGGGACACCTCCTATATTTACGGCGTTAAATTACCGATAATTTCTAGTTTTATTTTTGCTGGGTCATTTGTTCCTAAATTATGTTGATTATCTGAGGCTATTGCGATATAATCAGGATTTCTACCAACATCAGATAATGATTTTTCACCCTCAAGTTTTCTTTTATCCTCTATTATTTTTGTTCCAATATAATCTAATGCAACAGGGTCGTTTGATACAATTAATCCTGAATATTTCCATGCTCTTGTTGGGATATAGCCCGGTCCTTTGTCATATTGGGATAATAAGCCATCACATACAATAAGTGGCTGTCTTTTTTTCAATTCTGTAAATAATAACGAATTAACATCTGGAATATAATCACATGATGAAACCATCTTATTTTTGCTATTTACGTCAAAATGATATTTATGGGGATTATGTATAGCACCAAACCAGTTTTTCATGCTAATTGTAACACCAGCCATAGAATGATGTTTTAAGACTGGAACATTTACAAAGGCAGTGCAATGATTTGCAATTCTGCTTAATTTGCTGGCAACAGTTCCAAACATACTTATATCATCTGCATAGCCAATATCAGGGGTTGTCCCAAAGCATCTTGGGTCATTATTTGATTTGCGATTCAGGGTAAATCCAGCCTCTATTAACTCTTGATCTGATTTATCCCAGATTATTATATCCTTAACACTGGCTAAGCGTAGCCCCTCAACGATAGCCATAACGATTTCTGTATGTGATGACATCATCCTGCCCGAAAGCGTGTTTACTTTAATACCAACAACGTCATCTGACCTAAATAGCGATTTCCATGCTTTTTCAAGTGATGCTAAATTAGTTAGTTTCATTACAGAATCATTGAGCATTTTACGGATAATTTGATAATTAACCTTAAAATTATCATCAATGGCTTTTAAATCACGTGCAATAATAACACCATGATCGCTTGTTTCTGCGATTGCTTCATCTTCTATTATATAATGCGATAGTTTGCTCATCCCATACAAAGCAAAAGCCATGCCAGCAGATTTTTTGATAAATTCCCTTTTGCTTTTGTCGTATTTCATTATAAAATCATTCGCTTTCTATAATATTATTATATTGTTCTTTGAATAAATTATAAACGAAAAAAATGCCCCAAATGGATACATTATTTACTAAGTTTTAACAAAATTGTTTATATGTAATATTCCATATTAAAATATGTAATAAAAAAGCCCCAATACTTATTATGTATTAGGGCATAAAAATAGAAAAATAAAATTAGGCCAACAGAGATTAACACTTTGTCAACCTAATAAGGTATAAAAAATTCTATTACTTACCAATGAGTTTCTTTGCTTCATCAGCTCCGCTAGCGGCATCTCTGGCATATCCGTCAGCGCCGATCTCATCAGCATAGTTCTTTGTAACAGGTGCGCCACCAATAAGAGTTTTAACGCTATCTCTAACGCCTGCTTCTTTTAGTGCATCAATAGTTGTTTTCATTGCGGTCATTGTGGTTGTTAAAAGGGCTGACATTGCTATAACTTGTGCGCCCTGTTTTGCTGCATCCACAAATTTTTCAGGTGGAACATCAATACCAAGGTCCATAACCTCAAACCCAGCACCTTCTAACATCATGACAACTAGATTCTTTCCAATATCATGAAGGTCGCCTTTAACTGTTCCAATAGCAACTTTACCAATTGGTTCAACACCAGATGATGCCAATAAAGGTTTTAAAAGTTCCATACCTGAATGCATTGCCCTTGCGGCTATAAGGACTTCTGGAACGTAGAATTCATTGTTCTTAAATTTTTCACCAACGACACTCATACCTTTAACAAGACCGTCGTTGAGTATTTCAGAAACAGGGACTTTATCGTCCAAAGCTTTCTGGACTAATTCCTTCGCATCCTTTGCCTTTCCGTTTATTATGCTTTCTGCAAGTGCCGACAAATCTGCCATCCGAATAATCCTCCTGTTGTTTTGTTCACAGTGGTTAGATCAAAATACGTGCCTAATAATATAAGGCACAAAACTGACCGATAACTCGGTCAATCAATTTTATTTAAAGCCTTAGCAATTTCATTTTTTATTAATTCACGTTTTTCTTTTTTATAAATGTTTTCCAAAGTCTCAACTGCTCGTTTATCACCTATATTGCCAAGTATTTGAGCAATTCTAATGATTAATTCCATGTCATCTGTTCTTTTTAATAAACTGATCATTGGCTCAACTGCTGGTTCACCGATAGCCTCTAATGCCTTGCCTGCTGAATCCCTGACCTGTTCATTCTCATCAACTTCCATTTCTTTAACAAGTGCCTGAACTGATTCAGAACTCTTGGATTTACCAAGAGCGATAGTTGCATTATTTCGGACATCAGCATCAGCATCCTTAAGCAAAGGCAGTAACCTATTAACTGGTATATTATCAAACCCCTGAGACATAGCCCTAGTTGCTGTGCGTCTGACATCCACATCAGGGTCATTTAGAGAATTTAATATTATCTCTGATGGGTTTTGTTTACCCATAGAATGTAAAGCAACCGCAGCGGTTACTTTCACAAGCTTATCTGGATCGTTTAAATTTTGCTCGATTATTGGAATTATATCTTGCGAACCTATTTTGCTTAAAGCCTCTATCGCCATACTTTTTGTAAATCTATCTGTTGAATTAAGAGCATTGGTAAGGGCTGGAATAGCAGTCTCGCCCATTTGCATAAGAACCTGTTGAGCATAGACTTTTAATCTCCAATTTGCCCCATTAAAATGTTCCATTAAAGGTGCTATTGAGATTGAACCGTTCTTTATTAGTATGTCGCCTATTGTGTTTTGGAGTCTGCTGGCAGTTGTTGGATTCTCCATTAATTTGACAACCGCAGACATCCCCTTTTCTCCCAGTTCTTTGAGTGTTTGCATTGTCTTCTCATATTCAGCTTGACGGTTTGGCATATCATGATAAATTACAGCCAACATAGCATAGGATTCTTCTAAATTTGGATTTTTCTTTTTGCTAACCCACTTTTCAAGCCTTATGCTGGATTCAGGATAATTACTGGCAAGAAAATAGCTCTTCCCTAGTTCGAAATCGGTTTTTTTCTCTCTGCTACATCCAATAGAAAGTAACAATAAAGACAATACCAACGTTATAATGAACAATCTTTTAACGAACATTTTGGCGTTTCTCCTCCTAAACCGGGTAGATTATATTCATAAATAAATTTCAAAGGTTAGTTTACATGATCTTAATTATAGTGTCAAGTTAAATTTGCAAGTTATTTTGGTATTTTTTTGTATAAATATAGATAAAAAATGTAAGTCTATCTATTTATAACATTCTATACATATTTTTTGCCTTGCTCTTAATTGACCACAAGCAGCAGAAATATCTATTCCTCTGCTTTCTCTTATTGGTGCAACAAAATGCGCATCCGCCAATATCTGACGAAATTTTTCAACTTTATCTCCATCAGGGCGCATAAATGGCAAACCCTCAACGGGATTATATACAATTAAATTAACCTTGCTAGGGATACCATGAAGTAACTTAACCAAACGGCGTGCATCTGACTGGCTATCATTTATATCTTTCATAAGAATATATTCCACAGTCAGCCATCTGTTTATTGTGATTGCCCATTCCTTGCAAGCTAGGAGAACCTCTGCTATCGGATATCGACGATTGACAGGCATTAGTTTTGAGCGTATCTCATCAGTAGTTGCATTTAGCGATATTGCTAAACCGATTTGAGTTCCTTCTCCCGTAAATCGTCTAATTTCAGGAATAAGTCCCGAAGTAGAAATAGTGATTTTTCTGCTTGCAATCATAAGTCCTTCTGATGTGTTCATCAGTTTGACAGCCTTAATAACATTGTCATAGTTACAAAATGGCTCACCCATGCCCATAAGGACTACGTTTGTAACGCTTTTCCTTTCACCGAGATCCGCTTCAATAGCCATGACTTGATTAATTATCTCAGATGCTGTCAAATTTCGTGAAAAACCACTATTACCAGTTGCACAAAAAGCGCATCCTTGTTGACACCCGATTTGTGTTGATACACAACACGTTACACGGTCAGAATCATACATAAGGACACTTTCAATTTTTTCTCCATCCTCAAGCTCAAATAGATATTTGGTTGTTTTGTCAATAGATGATTGTTCCTTTGCTAGTATTTTTGGAAAACTTATATATGCTAGTTCCTCGAGCCTGCTTCTAAAACTTTTCGATATATCTGTCATCTGTTCAAATGAAGTTGCTCGTTTATGATATAACCAAAGCATCAACTGCCTTGCCCGATAACGCTTTTCCCCCCAAGAGAGTATTATTTCCTCAAACTCAGGTAATAAGAGTCCTTTTAGGTCTATTTTTCCATTATTTATCAGTTTATTTGCCATTGTTTGCCTTAGAGTTAATCTTTATTTTAATTTTTCTGATAATATCTTATTAACTAATTGAGGATTAGCTTTGCCTTTTGATGCCTTCATAACTTGCCCTACAAGAAATCCCATTGTCCTTGTATTACCCTCTTTATAATCTTGAACAGGCTTTGGATTTTCTGCGATGATTTGCTCAACGATTTTTATAATTTCATCTTCGTCAGTTATCTGAACAAGACCTTTTTCTTTAACTATAGTTTCTGCATCCTTGCCAGTATCGAACATTTCCTCATAGACGGTTTTTGCTATCTTTCCGCTGATTGTATTATTTTCAATAAGCCTCATCATTCCAGCGAAAAGCTCTGGCGTAATCTTACATTCACTAATGTTCTGTTTGGCATTACCCATCAACGCCATAAGTTCATTTAATATCCAGTTACTAGCTGTTTTTGGATCATTATAAGCCCTTACACAATCCTCGTAATAGTCAGCTAATTTCTTGTCTGTTGTAAGAGAGATGGCATCCTGCAAAGGCAAGCCATATTCCTCAACAAATCTTGTCCTACGTGCATAAGGTAATTCTGGAAGGCTTTTGCGAAGCTCATCAACCCATTCCCTTGATGGTTCTATTGGAACGAGGTCAGGTTCAGGAAAGTATCTGTAATCGTGTGCTTCCTCTTTTCCTCGCATAGCCCTTGTTGTATTGCGAGTTACATCAAATAGACGAGTCTCCATTGCAAGCGTTTTACCTTCCTCTAAAGCCTTTGTATGCCTCTCAACTTCATACTCAACAGCGCGCATTGCATATCTAACGGAATTTAGATTTTTTATTTCGCTTCTGTCTGTCCAAAAATTATGATCATCTTTTCTTCTGACACTTATGTTTGCCTCAATGCGCATCTGCCCTTTTTCCATATCGCAATCGCTGACCCCGATATATTGAAGTATGCTTTTCACTGTCTCGCAGTAAGCCTTCATTTCTTCTGCTGAACTCATATCAGGTTCGCTTACTATCTCAATTAATGGGACTCCACCACGATTAAAATCAACTGCGCTGTTGAATGCTTCATCTATTTCCCCTTCGCCTGCATGAACCAGCTTCGCTGCATCGTCTTCCAGATGTATCCTTCGGATACCGATCCTTTTTGTTTTGCCATCGACATCAATCTCAACATACCCATTTGTTGATAGAGGTTGTCTTAATTGTGAAATCTGGTATCCCTTCGGCAAATCGGGATAGAAATAGTTTTTCCTCTCAAAAATGCTGTGTTCGTTTACATGGCAATTCATAGCCAAACCAGCCTTCACAGCATATTCCACTGCCTTTTTATTCACAACGGGCAAGGCTCCGGGCATAGCAAGGCAAACAGGGCAAGTCTGTGTATTGACTTCTGCACCAAAGTCTGTGCTACATCCGCAGAAAAGCTTTGTTTTTGTCCCAAGCTCAACGTGTATCTCTACACCGATCACTGTTTCATATTTATCTGACATACTAAGATTACCTTTCATTTGATATTTGTTTTAATCACGAATTTATATTTATTTACAATCTGGTCTTTATATGCCACATTAATTATTTCTTGTCTTTTGTATGGTATGTTTTTTGTTTTAATTCATAAGCCAATGCTTCTTCATATATTTTTTCAATAGAACCCAGTCCTAATTAAAATCTAAATAAATTATACTTCATCAATTTTTAGCGAATGAGCAAACTCTTTACCAGTAAAAATAACTTCAAATCCTACTTTTAATGCTTTTCTGCATAAATCTGGATCAATTTTTTTACATGCCATCTCAAAATATTCACGTCCTATTTTTGCCAGTTTCTTTGCATCATCAGAGTCTAAACTTTCTAGCGTCCCTAATACGTCAAATCTTGCCATCTTCCATACTTTTAATGGCTCATTGGTTATAAAAGGTGACAAGATTTTCTCCAAAGACGGATTTGCAGATTTCAGCAAAATCTGTTCTTAATTTCTCAATAGCTTGCTCAAATTTTTTCATAAAGCATTAGATTTGTGGTCTCTTTGTATGATGATCCGTATTCTGCTCATAGGTGTAAGCGACACGAAATATCATCTCTTCATCAAACGGCTTTCCAAGAATCTGCAAGCCGATCGGCATCCCCGATGAGCTAAACCCGCATGGAATTGACATCCCCGGTATACCTGCAAGGTTGCAATTAACGGTGAATATATCCGCAAGATACATTGATAATGGATCGTCCATTTTTTCGCCAAACTTAAACGCCGTTGTTGGCGATGTCGGAGTTACAAGCACGTCATACTTTTCAAAAGCCTTATCAAAATCCTGTTTAATTAATGTCCTAACTTTTTGGGCTTTTAGATAATATGCGTCATAATAACCAGAGCTTAAAGCATAAGTTCCAAGCATTATTCTAAGTTTGACTTCTGCCCCAAAACCTTCACTCCTTGTCTTTTTATACATATCCATAAGCGATTCTGAATCATCTGACCTATGACCATATCGAACACCGTCAAAACGAGCAAGGTTTGCGCTTGCTTCTGCACGTGATATAATCTGATAATCCGCTATGCCATAATCAGTATGGGGCATTGAAACTTCCTCACAGATTGCCCCCAAATCTTCCAATAGCTTTATGGCTGAACGGACACTTTGAGTGACTTCTGGATCCATACCATCATCAATAAAATATTCCTTTGGTATCCCAATCTTTATTCCCTTAATGTCATTTATAAGGCTTTTTGTATAATCTGGCACAGGCAGATCAACGGATGTAGAATCCATCTCATCTCTTCCACTAATAGCATTTAAGACGATAGCGCAATCAGTGACATCTTTTGTAAAAGGACCTATTTGATCAAGTGAAGATGCAAAAGCTATCAAGCCATAACGGGAAACTCTCCCATAGGTTGGTTTTAAGCCTACAACTCCGCATAATGACGCAGGCTGGCGTATTGACCCGCCTGTATCTGAACCAAGCGAGCATATTGCTTCACCGATAGCAACGGATGTAGCAGAACCACCGCTTGATCCGCCGGGGACTGTATTTATATCCCAAGGATTGCGTGTTATACCAAAATACGATGTCTCTGTTGACGAACCCATTGCAAACTCATCCATATTTGCCTTGCCAACAAGGACAGCATCTATATCTTTTAGCTTCTTTACTGCTGTTGAGTCATAAGACGCAATGTAGTTATGTAATATTCTCGACCCGCATGTAGTAAGAACGCCCTTCGTATTCATAATATCTTTAATTGCTATAGGAATACCAGACAACGGCGCAATATTCTCACCAGAAGCAATCTTTTTATCGACCATTTCCGCAGTAGCAAAGGCGGTATCCTTCATCAAAGTTATATATGAATGTATAATCCCTTCCACTTTGTCAATTTGATCGTATACGGATTTTGCTATCTCAACCGCGCTTATTTGACGGTTTATTAGCATCTTGTGCAACTCATGTGCTGTTTTGTGACATAATTCCATATTTTCCCCTTTTTATTCTGGTCTAATGATATTACCTTTTTTTATTTCACTGATTTTTTCAATAATCTCAGCGATAGAGAGATGTTCAGCCTCTATTTTATTAACTTTAAGCAAACCGATTCTTTTTTGCCTCAAGTCTGTATCTTCTTCAAATATTGCCAGTTTATTCCCGATGACCAAGCCATCACCCGCACCAATATCAATATAAACTTCATTTTCCTTTAAGTGCTTGCCATCACTGACATATATTATTTTGCCCTCGATGCCTGCTATAGACATTGGGTCAATATGTTCACCGATTTTTTTTGTAATTTGGCTCATTACGTCCATAGTTGCAAGCCCAAAAAGAGTATTTTCTTTAAATTCTTCGGTTCCGAATTTCATTTTGTCCAACTTTTGATAATCTACAATAAGTTCCTTTTTTTCTTTCTTATTCTCTTTTATAGAATCTCCGCCATCATATTCTTTACGAAGAGGTCCTATACCCATAAAAAAGTCTTTTAAGTCTTTCTTTGAATTAATTTCGCTGTTCTCAATCTCACTACCCGTATTATCATATATTAAAATTTTTGTATTTACCGAAGATGAGTAATAAAAGCCTCCAATATCATTTTTTAGATTCATCTTCATCCCATAATCTCCGCCTGTGCTTGCGGTTGTGGGTCCATGAGTGCTAACTCTTGTTCTATGTTGCTCAAACTTGGTAATATCTCCTATAAATATAATTTCAGCACCGAGTTTATTAGCTATATCAGCGATATTGTTTCTATCTGATGTTCTTAGGATTTCGTCAACATAACTGGATTCAATTACATTATATCCTGATTTTTTTAAATTTTCATTTAATAGATCACGAAATCCCTCTGAAAGATTCCATTTTTCCCTTTTTTGACCAAGTCCAAAAAGTGAATTGAGAGGGCCAAGAGATATGCACCCACAACCAGAACTTCGATCGAAATTACTGCGATCAATGAAATATAATACTGCAACTTTGCCACTATTTTGGGCGTTGGCTAATGGAACAAAAGATACTAAGAACAATAACAAAAGTATAAATAATATCGATATAATGCCTGATCTCAACTAGAAATCACTCCTTTTTCCTGAATTTTAAACGTAATTGGGTTAATATATAATTTATAACGCTTCATCTTACAAACCCGATCTTACCACATTAGGACTCCCTTAAATAATTCCATATCTAGCGATCTATCTCCAAACGCCAAAGCATAAATGAGCATGGACCTGATTTGTCTGGCTTTCTTTCTTTGCCGATAAATTCTGTTGCGATATAAATTTCGCCATCTGATATAACTGAACCTTGCAAGACATTTGGCGTAAACATATAGACACTCCCCTGATAACCCATTTCTATTGGATTTGCCTTTTCTATTGGTATTCTTACTATTTCACCTCCACCGAGTATATCGCCTTCCCATGCCATCAATTGACCCATAGAAGGATTATTTATAAAAACTGAACGTCTTTCGTTTATCGGTATCCATTTGCCTGCATTTGATAAATGTGGTTCTATTTGTATCGATCTGAGCTTTTCTAGTTTTTTTGTCTTTGTATTGTATCTCCAGAATTCATGGCGATTATCTTTGTTGTCTATGGCATGTGAATTATAATATAAAATAAGAGAACTCCAGTCATCTTTATTTTGTGGTCGCATATCATAAACAAAATGATTACCAGCAACATCGGCAGGTATGTCTTCTCGATGAATAATATTGTAATTCCAATCAAGATGAAGAAGTCTTGTATAATGAATATCCTCTTTATCCCATATCTCTGCGACAAGCACTATACCATCATTTGTAACCGCTATATGTGGATAGAAAAAACCCATTGGCTCAGCATATTGAAAAGGCTCTTTAAATACAAAATCAACGCCTTGTTTTTCACCAACAAACATGACAGGGGTGTTAAATGGTATCTTACCATCTTCTGATATTGCCAATATTATAAGAACAACATGCTGACCGTCTTGGCTTATGCCGACATTCATTCTTAGATGATAATCTTCAAAGGGTTTTGTTGGTATAAGTTCTGTTTTGTCAACAAGATTTGATATGTCTTCTGGTTTATCACTCCGATAATAATGGATACGCCCATAATTGTAATTTGGGTTATCTGTTGAATATGTTACTCCGATAAAGGCATGTATATATCCATCTTTTGTGCGAAATATCTGAGGCTGATTATTACCCTTTATGTTTTTTCCATCGAATTTGATCTTCGACAAAGCTGGAGAAAGGGAACTTCCTTCTTTTGGTACTTGACCGATCAACGCAGTAGGAGTTGGATCATTCGGATCAAAGGCTGTTGCTGACCAAAAAATGCCATTTTCACCTGTCAAAAGATATGCAAAGGTATGTCCTCCCCATTGCATAACAATACTATCATTGAGGATCCTTGGATCATCTTTTATATAAACCATACAATCAGAACTTAAAGCAAAGCCCATTATTACTAGTGCTGATATAGCAATACATTTTTCCATAATATTTTACCTTATCATTTTTTCAATTTTAGTGAAATATGTAAAATTCGTTTAAAACATAATAGAATTTTAGTCTTAGTAGTTTTTTATGTCAAGAGAATCTTACAGACCTATGATATAATTTAGGGAGAAACACAACCCAAAACCATGATAATATTGTCTTTTCTATCATTTTTTATGAATTTATGGTTAAACTCTTTAATCTAATCTATTATTTATAGTATAATATTTACGGACAGAATTATTATTCAAAAAGTGTGGATATTAGATGTAATTATAAACGGAGATTTGCTGAAATGGTATTTAAGAAAGGTAAATATTGATGAGTAAAGTTTTGATATTAGACTGTGAAAATTATGAATCTGTTGGGGATAAGATTGTAGAGGTATTTAGTTTTTTTCCGAATAACTGGAAAAATAAAAGCGTTCTTTTAAAGCCTAATATGCTTAATAGCAGGGGGCCTGAGTTTGGCAATACAACGCACCCAAGTTTTATAAAAGCCCTAACGCAATGGCTACTTAAGGCAGAAGCAAGTGTTATTGTTGGAGATAATCCCGGCACAAATGGAACAGGTGTAAATGAAAGATGCGCGAAAGGAACTGGTATTGAAGAAGCGTCTCTTGGATGTTATAGAAATATATCTCAAGAACCTTTAACCATAAATCTCAATTCAAAATATGCAGAAAAAGTCGTAATATCAAAAACAATCATTGATGTTGATATACTCATCTCTATTCCCAAATTTAAGACTCACAGCCTTACACAGATCACAGGTGCAATAAAGAACTCATTTGGCTTTTTAATAGGAGGCGATAAGGGCAGAATACATGCAGTTACAGGCAATTACGAAAACTTCCTAGAAGCAATTTTGGATATTTATTTGATACGCAAACCAGACCTTGTAATAATGGACGCAGTTATTGGAATGGAAGGAAACGGTCCTTCAAGCGGACCTTTGAGGCATATAGGGAAGATAATCGCCTCTGATGACGGTGTCGCTATTGATTCGGTAATGGCTTTTATGATGGGGAAAAGCCCTGAAAAAATAAAGATGCTCAAAATGGCGAAGGAACGAAAAATAGGCGAAACAGACATATCAAAAATTGAGATAGTTGGCGAATTAAAAGCAATTGATGGCTTTAGGATGCCCTCAACATTCCTTAGTCAATTTGCAGGTAGAGTTTATAATAATCATTTTGCGAGGTCTTTGGTATGGAGCAAACCAATTATAAAGAAAGATAAGTGCAAAAACTGTGGTATATGCGCAAAAAATTGCCCTGTTAAAGCGATGTCAACTGATAATAAAATACCTTTGATCGATAGAAAAACCTGTATACGTTGCTATTGTTGTCAGGAACTATGTCCGAATGATGCGATTGAATTAAGAAGGTTTGTATAATGGGAAAGTTCCTGAATATTGTAAAAAAATGTTATTATGATTATTGATCAACCAGATTAATCTTTGATGTTATGAAATATACTAACAGCCCCCCATACCTGTCCATAGCATAAAAACAAATGTAATAATTAATTGATGTGTGGTCATAGATAAAGTCTTGATTTTTCTGCATTTTTTAGATACCTCGATTTACTCAGTATGAAAAAACTGACAAAAATTGTCATTCTTAAAGGGCGAGGCGATTAAAGAATCTGATTTCATGAATTATGAATAATCTTCATTATGTTTATGATCACGTAAATAGAAATAAGGTTGTATTTATAATGAAATATACGGTTTTTATCCTAATATTAGTATTAATTGTAAATATATCAGAAGCAGGTATAAATAAACTCGACCCCATACTTAAACCACTTTTGCTTGATAACAAAGATAAATATCTGCGTGTACTTTCGCAAGTTTTGCAACTTCGTGATGATAATTATCCAGAACCAGTGATTAATACAATAATTAAGATTTCTAATAATCCAGCATCATTAAATAAGGCAGGTATAAGAATTAGAAGCGTTGTTGATGACTTAGTAACTGCTGATGTTCCTGTTAATTCCCTTAAAAATCTGATAAATCTTCCAAATGTCTTGTATATACGATCTGCAAAAAAGCTGGAAATATGCAGAGAATCTGCTGTCATGCTTGATAAAAGCGTACCTGATACAGGTGCAAGCCAAGTTTGGAAGGGGAGACCAAATTATACAGGAAAAGATGTTATTGTTGCTGTTATAGATACGGGAATAGATTGGAAACATCCTGCTTTTATGGGGGCAGATGGAAAAACTAGAATACTGTATATTTGGGATCAAACTATCCATAATAACAGAAGGTTTCCTGTTGGTTTTATGTATGGAACGGAATGGACAAAGGCTGATATTGATTCAGGAATATGCACTGAAATTGATTCTGCAAGTCATGGAACGCATGTTGCAAGCACAATCGCTGGTGATGAACGTAAAAATAATGGTTTTACTGGCGTTGCTCCTGATGCAAATCTGATAATTATTAAGTCTGATTTTTATGATGCAGATGTTATTGATGCTGTTAAGTATATATTGAATAAAGCCGATATTTTAGGAAAGCCCGTTGTAATTAATATGAGTTTTGGAAGTAACTGGGGTCCACACGATGGGACGGAATATCTTGATCAGGCTTTAGATAGATTAATATCTCGTCCCAGAGGGGCAATTGTCGCATCTGCTGGTAATTCTGGTGGTAAAAATATCCATGTTGGCACAAGAGCATTAAGGCAATCTGTATCAAGCAATTATCAATGGGTTGCGATTCGTCCTTTAATCGGTGCGGAATTTGTGCCTATGGAGGTCTGGTATGCCCCAACAGACCGTCTATCAGTAAGACTATTAATTCCCAAAAATAAAAACGGTGATCTAAGCGATTTTGATATTGGGTGGATAAATACTGGCGAATCCAAGTTTTTTATCATTCCAGAAGGTCCGTTAAAAGGTGCGGAAGTCTTAATTGATGCTTCATTTCTTGCATCAGAATTCTTATATCCGAATTTTAATAATATTTACATATATTTGAGCAAAAGTGGAAACTTGGGTATTCCCATAGATGACTATGTGTTTGCAGTAGAATTTGACGGTGCAGGTGTTGGTTTTAATGCCTATCTGCCGTATTATGCAATATTTACAAAGGATATTCCTGCATCTGCTGTTTTTCCAAATAGATCATATCTTATGGAAGGTGACGGAAACTACAGCGTTATTTCGCCATCAAGCGCAAGTAAAATAATAAGTGTTGGGTCTTATGTCTCAAGAGCAGAATGGATAGATTCTGAAAATAGAATCAGAGACGACGGTCTAAAAATAAATAGTATATCGGCTTTTTCAAGTCGTGGACCCTTGATAAATGGTGAATTAAAACCCGAAATTGCAGCCCCCGGGCAAATGGTTATCGCTGGATTTTCTTCTGATTCATGGGATAGAGCAAGATATATATATCAAGATGGTGTTCATGTTGCTTGGAATGGAACAAGCATGTCTGCCCCTCATGTAACAGGCACAATTGCTTTGATGTTTGAGCAAAATCCAAATATGGATATTTTTGAAATTAGAGATAAACTTTTTTCCAGCGCAATAGATCAGGGTGCGGTTGGTTGGGACGTCGCTTGGGGCTATGGAAAACTCAATGCTCTTGGTGCGATGAATATACCCACAATGCCAAAAGGGCTTAATGCAAATGTATCTGACAATATTATAAAACTTAATTGGCAACTTAATGAAGAAAAAGATGTGATCGGATATAAGATATATTCATCTTTGGGCGAGGTGATCAGTGTAGGGAAAGTTAATACTATTGAAATAATAAATCCTGCAAATAATACTCCGATAAAGTTTTCGATATCTGCTTATAATTCCTCGGGAAATGAAAGCCAAAGAACAAATGAGATAAAGATAACACCGACATTAGTGCCTGATATTCCAAAAGGAGTAAATTTAATTGCTATTAACGAAGCGGTTTTATTAAAATGGGAAAGTAATACTGAGTATGATCTTGATGGTTATAAAATATATTATGGAAATTCATCAGGTAATTACGACAAATCTATTGATATAGGAAATACAAATGAATATATAATCAAAAATCTGCCAAACGGACAAAGGGTGTATATTGCAATTACTGCCTATAATAAGTCCAAAAACGAAAGTCCCAAATCCAATGAAGTATCAGAAATCCCTCATTTAGCAACAAAATCAGAATTTCGTTATCAAAGCAGATTTCCAAAAAAATTGGATCAAGATATATATTCTTCACCTGCAATTTATGATATAGACAACGATGGAAAAATGGAAATTGCAATAGCTACAAAAGATGGAAGAATTTCGCTTTTGCGTTCTGATGGAAGCTATGTTTCTGGATTTCCTATAACAATAGGTAATTATACAATGTCTTCCCCTGCAATTTGTGATATTGACGGTGATGGTCGGGTTGATATAATAGCATGTATTGGCAATGAAGTTTATGTATGGGATCAAAATGGCAATAGGCTTTCTGGATTTCCAAAAGCGGTTAATGGAGAGATTGTTGCTTCCCCTGCGGTTGGTGATATTGATGGTGATGGAGAAATGGAAATCGTTATCGGCTCTATTGATAAAAATATTTATGCCTTTAAGAAAGATGGCTCTCATGCAAAGGGATTTCCGATTGCCACAGATGGCTCAATAAGATCGTCTGCCAGCATAGGTGATATTAATGGTGATCGTATCGCTGAGATAGTTATTGGCTCAAATGATGATAAACTCTACGTACTTAATTGCAGGAATCCAATGATTGATATATCAACATTCAGACTAGCCAGTGATATAGCGTCTTCGCCTGTAATTGCTGATATTGATAGTGATGGAAGAATGGAGATTATTGTAAATACAATAAACGGAATAATCTATGTTTTAAGACCTGACGGTAGTTACCATAAAGGTTTTCCTATTGATATTATAGATCGGATTAGTGGCTCACCAACAGTAGGAAACATAGATGATGACTCATCATCATTAGAAATAGCTATATGCACAAGTGAAGGGCTTGTTTATATTATAAAGAATGATGGAAGAATTATGGATGGTTTTCCTGTGCCAATTATGGATATTGTTTCATCATCGCCAGCTATTGCGGATATAAATAATGACGGACATAACGAAATAATAATCACCTCAAATACAGGTCTTGGATATGTAGGACTAGTTTATGCACTGAATAGATTTGGTAAAAAGATTGATTCAAGGTTTCCGATTGCGGTAGATGGAAATATTACAACATCTTCCCCTGCTATCGCTGATTTAGATGGCGATGGTGATATTGAGATTATTGTCGGTTCATGTAGATACTATGATGGTAATGGCGGATATTTGCATGTCTGGGACCTAGAAGGTCGTTTAAGTGAAAATAATGATCAGTGGTTACAATATAGATATAATTCGTGTCATAATGGGACAATAAGAAGCAAGATTCCGCCTTCTGCTGTAGAAAATTATGGAGATAAGGACATTCTAAAAAAAGATGATAAAACTCAACTTAGATTTGCGCTTTATCAAAATTATCCTAATCCCTTTAACGCAGAAACATGGATACCTTATGAGTTATCAAGCACAGAAAATGTTATCATTCAAATATACAATGTGAATGGAAAATTAATTAGAACGCTTGATCTTGGAATGAAACCTGCGGGATGTTATCTGACAAAAAAGGACGCTGGTTATTGGGATGGAAAAGATGATGAGGAAGCCGAAGTTTCATCAGGCGTATATTTTTGTGTATTAAAGGCAGGCGATTTTAAAGTTATCAAAAAAATGATCTTGGTCAAATAATTCTATGAGGTGATTCCTATGAATAAAGAAAATAATTTAGCTAGTGCCAGACATGATGAGCTATCAAAATTAGTAGATAAGATAACACAATTAGAAAATGAAAATCGTCAATTAAAGTCTGATTTACTGATAAATAATGAAAAATATCAAAAGGACTTATATGTCAACAATGCAATCAGTGAAGTTTTTAATATCTTAATTTCTTCTGAATCTCTTGACGAAATAGCAAAAGCAATACTCCATCAAGCAAGGAAACTAACTAATAGCAAACATGGTTACGCATCGTCTATATGTCCAGAAACAGGGGATAATATCAGTCATACTTTAACCGAAATGATGGAAGATTTATGTAAAGTATCCGAAAAACAGATCAGATTTCCTCGAGGAGAGGATGGTTTTTATCATAGTCTTTGGGGTTATTCACTAAATACAGGCAGATCATTCTTTACAAACAAACCAGATACTCATCCTGCATCTAAAGGTTTGCCAGATGGTCATGTCCCATTAGAGAGATTTCTTTCCGTTCCAGTGATACTTGATGGAAAAGTTGTTGGTCAAATTGCCCTTGGCAATTCTGATCATGATTATGCGGAAACAGATATTTATATAATTGAACGTCTTGCCAATTATTATGCAATGGCTATTCAAAAATACCGTATGGAAGAGAATCTTAAAAAAAACGAGATGCTTTACAGAAATATAATTGCTCAGGCTGATGGTGTTGCATATCAAAGAGATTGGGTAAAAAATTGCTATTCATTTATTGACGAAGGAATTGAGAGAATAACAGGATATAAAAAAGAGGAATTTACGCCAGAAATATTTGAATCTTTAATTGTCGATGAGAAATTTTTCGGAAAGAGAGGCGCGCAAGAACGGTCAGATATGAGTAAAAGAATCGGTGGCGAAAATGCCACAATCTATCACGCTGATTACCTCATACAGAAACGCGATGGCCAAAAAGTTTGGATTACCGATTACTCTGTTCAAAATCGCAATGTAAAAGGTGAATTAATTACAACTGTAGGTATGCTACAAGATATAACAAGTCGTGTAGAGGCAGAGGAAAATATGTTTCTTTTGGTTCAATTGCTCGATCATGCGCCTGCGTCCATAGCAGTTCATGATTTTTCTGGTAATTTTTTATATGCCAATCGAAGGACATTTGAAATACATGATCTTACCGAAAACGAGTTCATGGCTAAAAATCTACATGAAATAGATGTTCCTGAAAGTGAAAAGTTGATAAATGAAAGAATGGAAACAATAAAAAACAGGGGAGAAGCATCTTTTAGGGTTGGGCATTATAAGAAAGATGGCTCAATTGTTCCATTAGATATATATGTTAAATTGATAGAATGGAAAAACCAAAAAGTGATAATGAGCATTGGAACTGATATATCTGATAAACTGCAAGCAGAAAAAGCTTTGCGTGAAAGTGAAGAAAGATATAGACAAATTGTAGAGACTGCAAAAGAGGGCATATGGGCTATGGATGGCGAATTTAGAACAACATTTGTAAATCAAGCAATGGCAGATATGTTAGGTTATAACATAGATGAAATCTTGGGTAGAGTTGTTACTGATTTCATGTTTGAAGAAGACCTTAATGAACATTATGAGCAGATGGAAAACAGAAAACAGGGGAAAGATGGTCATTATGAGAGGCGTTTTCGTCGTAAAGATGGTAGTGCCTGTTGGACGATTGTTTCTGCAAAGCCATTAATGCTTGAAACTGGCGAATTTGGTGGTTCTTTCGGTATGTTTACTGATATTACAGAGAGAAAACATGCTGAAGAGCTATTACATGAGAAAGAATACGAATTTAGAACGCTTGTAGAAAACGTTCCGGGAGCAGTTTATCGTTACGATATAAATAGACCATATATGGTGTTATATATGAGTGATGGGATTCAGGAAATAAGCGGGAGACCAGCAAGTGATTTTCTTAATGGGATAATAAGATTTAGTGATATAATACATTCAGAAGACATCCAAAAGATGAATGGCATTGTTAATGAATGTATTTCAAAGAAAATCCCTTATGAGATTGAATATAGGATATATCGTCCCGATGGTAGTATTAAATGGGTATCTGATCATGGACGGGCTATATATAATGATAGCACAGAGCCAAAATATCTTGATGGTGTAATCATCGATATTGATGCTCAAAAACAAGCTGATGAAATAAAAGCAAGACTTCAGCAAGCTAGTAAAATGGAATCCATAGGCAGACTTGCTGGTGGTGTTGCGCATGATTTCAATAATTTACTTACCGTAATTCAAGGGAGTGTGTCGCTTGCCAAGATAGGATTAAGTCCAAACGATCCTCTAAATAACAGGTTAAAAATGATTGGTGAAGCATCCGATCGTGCTGCAAACCTAACAAGGCAACTTCTTGCTTTTTCACGCAAGCAACTTATAGAACTCAGAACCATCAATTTGAATGGATTAATTGAAAATTTGAGAAAAATGTTGACCCGCATAATAGGAGAAGATATTGAGTTAATTACAATATTACAGGATAAAATCGGTAATATAAATGCAGATGCAGGTCAAATAGAACAAGTAATCGTAAATCTTGCAGTCAACTCACGTGATGCCATGCCAAACGGAGGAAAACTAACCATTGAGACATCAAATATTATAATAGATGATAATTTCTGTATTAGTCATCCTACATTTAATACGGGAAATTATGTTCTTCTTACGGTGTCTGATACAGGCTATGGAATGGACGAAGAAACTAAAAGGAAGATATTTGAGCCTTTCTTTACAACAAAAAAACAAGGCATCGGGACAGGTTTAGGGCTTGCTACTGTATATGGAATAGTGAAGCAACATGGAGGATTTATTGACTGCTATTCGGAAGTTGGACACGGCACAGAATTCAAAATTTATCTTCCTATTGTTGAGCATGAGGCTTTGGAAATACAAAAGCAAACGGAAGATAATGGTCCTTTTATAGGTAATGAAACGATACTTTTAGTTGAAGATGAAGATATTGTAAGAGAAATGACGATAAGTTTCTTAAAACAGCTCGGTTACAATATTATATCAGCAGAAAACGGTGGGATGGCATTACTCTTAGTGGAACAAAGTAAAAATCCCATACACCTATTAATTACTGATGTTGTGATGCCGGGCATGAATGGAAGACAGCTTGCTGAAAGACTAGCAAAAATACGACCAGAAATAAAAGTTTTATATACATCTGGATATACTGATAATGTTATAGTTCATCATGGAGTATTAAATGATAATATTGATTTTATAGGTAAACCATATAAATTACAGTCATTGGCAAAGAAAATAAGAGATGTTTTAGACAGAAAGTAATAATAAAAATTCTATATTAAATTAGATTGTGTCAATACACAACAAGGGTGTGTCAAAATACAATAAAAATCTAATGATCCAAACACACACCAAATATCATAAAAGCTTGGTTTTATTGTCTATATTAACATATATGTCAATCTGGCATGATAACTGCTAATTAAGATACAACATAGAAAAGAATTTATAATGGTTTATGATGTATTTTAATTAGATTTCGACATATTATTGCTAATATAAGAAGGAGAGGCAAAAAAATGATTGTTTTTGCATATAAAAAAATTAATGCCAGAACTTATATACTTTTGATTGCTATTATTACTTTATTACTGGTTAAATACCCTTTATTTGCAGATGAGCAGTCAATATCAGCAGAGGGTGTATCTCTTGTTTCCATAAAGTCAAATAATAACGCAATAAAGGTTTTTTCTTGGAATGAATCAGAGGTATCTATCAAAGAATTGAAAAATGAAAAATCAGATGCAAATATAGCGAGAATCGAAAGAAAAGAGAACAAGATTGAGATAAATATCGCATCTTCTAATGGATTTATCAATAATTATGAAATATTTGTGCCTGAAGAGATAGATATTAATGCAACGTCAACAAATGGCTCAATATACATAACAGGGGTCAAAGGCAATAAAAAGATCGGTTCTATAAATGGAAATATAGAATTAATCGATGTTGTTGGTTCTATCTCTGCAAAAACAGTAAATGGCAATATTTTTGCAGATATTCACTTTGACGGTGCAAGTGATTTTGCTTCTGTTTCTGGTGCTATTGAGGTATTGCCGAAGGATAATTTTTCTGTGCCTATAAATATCAATAGTGTATCTGGTTCAATAAGTGTTGTATTGCCTTCTGGTTATGCAACTGACCTTGACATTTCGACTGTATCTGGTCAGATCACGAGCAAATTATCCGAGAACATTAGACAAGATGGAAGATTTTTGCGTGGAAGGCTATCAGGCGGAGGTCCAGTAACAAAAATTGTATCAATTAGCGGAGCGGTATCTATACAAACAGACGATTTTTTAGAAGCTAATGTCAATATGCCTGATGGCTATGAGTTTCCAAGAGAAGCGAGAATAAGGACTAGACCAAGCAAAATAGACAAGACAAATTTACCAGAGATAAATGTTACAAAAACTCTATCTCCACCTGTCATAGATGGCAAACTTGATGATGATTCATGGGAAAATTCAAGTAAAATTGATAGTTTTGTCTGGGCAGATGGTATTGGCACACCTTATCAAAACACAGAAGTTTATATGCTTTGGGACGATCGTAATATATATTTTGGGGTTAAATGCTATGAATCGAACATGGCAAACATAAAAATTTCCGCAACTGACAGAGACGCTGGTATGTGGGATGACGACAATATACAATTTATGATAGATTCTACAATTGATTCGGAAAACCATTATTATCATATAGCGATAAATCCTATTGGAACTGTATATGATATGGAAGTAGATCGATATCAGGGACGATGGACAAAACCAACTAAACTAGGTAGCGAATGGTGTTTTGGTGGAAAGATTGATACAGATATAAGAGATGGTTTCTGGACGATAGAAATTTCGATACCGTTCGACAGCTTTGCAGGTATGAAGCCAAAAGCAGGTGATCGATGGCGTCTTAACATACATAGAGTGCAACAGCAAAGGAAGGAATATACCTATTGGTCACCGACATATTCCACCCCAGATTGGCCCCATGTTACAAACCGATTTGGAAATATGATATTTTCTGATAAAGAAGTCTTTATAAAAAATACACAGAAAAAAACAAGCCAGACCGAATCTGCACCAATTATAACGAAAATTACAATTGAGGGAAACGAACGGATAGGAAAAGATGATATACTAAAAGCCATTGATCTAAAAGAGGGTGATCGGGCAGATGTTGATATTTTGTCAAGATCAAAAATCCATCTTGAATCGCTTGGATGGTTTGAAGGTATATCTATGGAACTTATACAGAATGAAAATGGTGTTGATTTGCTTATAAAAGTTAAAGAAAATGATCTGATTTTTCCATCAGAAGTAATCATAGAAGGGGCTAATTTATTTACAAAAGACGAAATAGCCAATTACTTTAATCTTATACCATCAATGATGACTATGCAAGACATTGCAATCAAATGTAAATTGATTAGCGAACTTTACAAATCAAAGGGCTACGATATGGCAGAAGCTGAATGCTCTATTGTATCAAATGCCCTACAAATTAAAATTGATGAAGGTCAGATTGATGAGATCGAAATACATGGAAACGACAAAATAAAAACAAAAGAAATAATAAACTCCTTATCAATCAAGCCAGGCATGATATATAGGCGTGGAGAGATAGATAGTGCCATAAATAATATGAAATTTGCTCTCCCATATTTTCGTAGCATAAATTGGAAGCCAAAAAAATCTGAAGATGGCTCAAATATAGTATATATTGAAGTACAGGAAACTAGTCTTGTTAAATTTGAATCTGATGGCATAGCTGAATTCAACCGTGTGCATGGGCTCCAGATGGGATTTAAGCCGAGTTTGGTTAGCCCATATTGGGGATCAAAAGTCTATACTGCTTTTGCTTATGGATTTTCTAGTGATTTATGGAATTATCAATTTGGTATGGAAAAATCCTTTTTCAGAAACAATAAGACTACATTTGGCTTTAATATACACAAAATCACTGATACTAATGATAACGAGATAATCTCGGATCATGAAAATTTCATTGCTGAAGCCATACTAGGAGAGGCTTTCAGAGATTACTATCAGCGAGATGGCTTTGAGATTAGCGCAAGCCAGCAATTACCTTTTGCCACAAAAATTGGAATTAAATATCGTGATGATGAATATAAAAGCCTTCCAAAGACAAATAACTGGAGTTTACTAAACCGTTTTTATGCTGATGAAAATAAACGAACCGTTAAGACTAAAAGAGAAAATCCCGCAATACTTGAAGGCAGAATGAATAGCATAATTGGAGAAATATCCCTTGATGCTCGAAATAACAAGAAATCCGCAACGAGTGGATTATATAATAGGCTTTCAATTGAGTATGCTAGCAGAGATTTGGGTGGAGATTATGACTTTACAATATATCAAGCGGATATTAGGAGCTATAGCAGACTATCAAGACATCAACTATTTTCATTACGCTTGAAGGCAGGAACTACTGATCGTGAATTACCAGAACTGCATCCAAAAAAGTTTTATCTTGGTGGTGTTGGAACACTCAGGGGCTATGATTATAAAGAATTTAGCGGAGATAAAATGGTATTGATGAATGCAGAATATTGGCTAACGTTAGGTACTTTTGAAAGGGTTGGATTAGGGGTTTTCTTTTTCGCTGATTCTGGAAATGCTTGGAGATATGGTTCTGAGATGAAAATAGGCGACTTAAAGACTAATGTTGGGGTTGGATTTGGCATAGGTCCTGATTTGATCGTTACGATTGCAACTCCCATTGAGGAAGAAGAAAGAGACAAAATTATTGGTTTTCGCCTTAGCAGGTTATTTTAAACATTTTCAAGAATTATATTAAAAATGCACAAAATAGCACTTACAATTAAATTACTCTATAGGATAATTATGATCGGTTTAATATGCCTGTCTGCCAATACTGGCGAGGTATGCGCTGCGGAAGAGATGGTCAGGATAATGCAAAATGGCATTATCAAGGACGAGTTATCTGTTAGGATCAGGACTGATAATAATATATTCAATAATAGGATTATAAAGTTTTTAGACAGAGGGTTTACAATTAAAATTGAGTATTCAATAGAGCTATGGCAAAGTCGTGGTATATGGTTTGATCGACTAGACAAACAGAAAAATATCTATTATCAATTGGATTTTGAGCCACTTGAGCAGAAATATATATGCCGAAGAACATATCAAAATTCACAAATTACGACAAAAATGGATAAAAAGTTAGATAGGATAATTGATTGGATTGTCAATCCCGACTTATCCATAAAGGTATCACCGATTACTCAGCTTGATAATGGTTCATACTATTATTACAATATAAGTGTTTTGGTAGCAACTCTTACAGCAGAAAACGTCAAGGACTTACAGAAATGGATGGGCGAGTTCGAAAGTCAGGAAGAATCATCATCTTTGTCAAAGACTGCATTTAGGGTAATTACAGATTTCATATCTTCACGCAATCATAGGCAATATTCCATTAAGTCCGAAAAATTTCGATTAACAGAACTTCCCAAGTTACCAAAATAGGCATTTATTAACGCCGATAATAACTTTGTAATAGCAAAATCAATACAAGAAAGCCGATGATTGAAATAGCATAGCAAGTGCTGGGAATACCTATTATAGGCACAAGAAACGCACTTACCAAAAACGCCCCAACACAAGAGCCAATTAGATCAACGCCATAAGCCATACCCGCAACTTGACCGACTTTGGTTTTATATTTTAGATATATCTTTGTTGCAAGAGGAAACTGAAATCCACCTATAAATCCTGCAATCACTGGTAGAAATGGAAAAATGATATTTGATCCAAGAAAATAGGCTTTTTCTCCTCTAAATAAATAAAATGCAAGTAATAAGATGAGCGGATATATACAAACCGTAACTTGTGTATAAAGAAATATTAAAAGGTCGTTTTTGAGTTTATCCATGATCTTTGTCATTATTATACTGCCAATTATCAATCCTATCATAAAAGCAGTTAGAATAAGGCCAATCTTATAATACATATATCCATAGAGAATCTGAAATCCCAATGATACAATAACCTCAAAACCAATTTCTGCAAATCCTGTCAGCATGATCGCTAATAAGACATAGTCTCTTCTTACATGGGACTTCCAATTTCCAATAAAGAATAATGCTGTGCATATTATAACTATCGGCATTAGAAACCATAATAGATTGATATTTGAAATCCATCTGAATATATCTTTATATTTTGATTGTATCTTTGATCCTGAAAATTGCGCAGACCAGAGAACCATATCATAATAATATGATACTGGTTGAAAATCTCTATTAATTTTGACATCTAGAGGCTCTTTTATACGCTCTGAGAATGATTTTACCCTCCAAGGCTCGAGCCATATAGGCATTTGATATGCGTCGATATATAATGTTTCTATATTTCTTTCTATCAGCCTATTTGATAGCGTTTGTTGATCATAAGTTAATATTCCATTTGTTTTGCACGATATAAATAGCATTTGATCATCGGTAGGTATCGTTATTATATCAGGAAATACATTATCGAGTGTTTTATATATGCAGTGCAAAAATTTCTGATGATCATCGCTAAGGTAATTTGCCGATGATACAACACCGATAAAAAATATGCCATTATCAGCAAGTTTGTTATATACTTCCTTGAAAAATTCAATTGTATAGAACCGATTGAGTTGTGCTGTATATGGTTCAGGAAGATCAATAATGATCACATCATATTTTTCTTTTGTTTGCTTGATAAACAAACGACCATCAATATTCGCTATTTTTGTTCTTGGATCGTTTAATGGTTTAATATGTTCTTTCGGAAGCCATTTTTCTGCAAGCTCGATAACAAGCGGGTCAAGTTCAACATAATCAACTTTCGTAACTGAATATTTTAATATTTCTGCAAGGCTACCACTAACTCCACCGCCTATTAAAAGCACATTCTTTGGATCAGGATGTTCAAGCATTGCGAAATGTGATGTTTGCTCTGCTGCTGATGGATTTGGAACAGAGAACATGCTTAGACCATTTGAGAAGAAGCTAAAAGTCTCATCATTTCCTAGAACAGCTAAATTACTATAAATTGAGTTTCTGGACTCTTTTAATTCTAACATACCCCAGCGGAGAGATAATGACCTTGATTCAAGGCTATTTGCCTTTATGCTATCTAGTAGGATGGATTGATTTGGAATGAGAAGATACAAATTTATCAATAACAAAAGAGCGATTATACCCCTAAAAAATACCTTTACGGGCTTTCTTTTACCTAAAAACAGCCTTAATGATGTAGCAGATAGCAGATTTAACGACCCGATGATCATTGCAATCTGAAAGGAATTAAGGTATCTTATTAACAGAAGACTCGTCAGTAAACCACCTGCTGATGCGCCGACTCCTTCTAATATATAAGTATACCCTATTTGTTTTGCGCCCTTCGATGATGGGAATATCCTTGATCCGAGAGAGAACAAAAAACCAAGTATCGCACAGAACGGCGCAAGGACAATAAAACTAAAAGCGACTATTGGCAAAAAGCCTATTAATTCGCCAGGCTGTGCTTTCAGAATAACCCTTGCTGTTCGGATTGCAAATATCAACGCTGGAAGCATTATTGCAAGCAAAATCTCACAAGAAGCAAGTATTCCGAGTCTACGTTTGATTTTATCTGCAAGATAACCTAATGCCCAACTGCCAATTGCTCCCCAAACAAGCCAGTTAGCCAATATCACTCCAAGGCTCAGTTCATTGCCATAAAATATAACTATGAATTCTCGCACCAAGAGAATTTGACCACTTGTTGCTGTAAAGCCGATCATGGCAAGTGCAAAATATAATGATTTATTTTTTGGCAGTTTCATTATCGAATAATTAAACTTCCCAAGGTTTTGTCTCGCCTTCCCATAGGTCAAAAAGCGGAGATTTTTCTGGTTTTAATGGCAATCTCACAAGTTGCCGATCCCTTGCTGATTTCCATGTTGCGCATGCAATCTCAATTGTCTTGCGTCCTGCTTCGCCATTGCATTGATGTTCTTTATTGTTTTCAATGCAATCAATGAGTTCCTTAATTTGATCTATCCACATCTGTATATCATCTTGTTCAAATGGGCTTACGACCTCCACATGTTCAAATTTGTCTCCGAAGCTGAAAGTATAACCAATATCATTAGCTTCAAATCTGCCTTTTGTTCCATATATCCTGATTGTCGCATGTGTAGGAAAATCAGGCTCTAATTGTGCAATATCGCCACATTCAAGTATTGCACGGGTTTTATCATCAAAGGTTATATGACTGATCAGTGCATTTTCAACAAAATCTTTTTGACCTGTAAGTTGCTGTTTTTGGACATCAACTTGCCCCATTACACATTCGACATTATGTCCTTTCATATAGAAATGAAACATATCGATCCAGTGGACACCCCAAGTCATTACATCAGAACCGGGAGTCATTGCCCACAGCAAAATTGGCTTGCCCAATATTCCAGATTCTGCAATCTCAAGCCCTTTAAGAAATTGCTTGCCATATCTCCGCTGATGACCAATTGCTAACTTGACATTATTGGCTTTACAGGCATCAATCATCGCATCACATTCAATAAGATCACGCGCCATAGGTTTTTCGCAAATGATGCCCTTCACTTTTGATTCTGCGGAGAGGATTGTCATTGATGCGTGCATCGATGGTCCTGTGCATACGCTTACAATATCAAGGTTTTCGTTTGCAAGCATAGTTTGCGCATCTTTGTAAAAATTCTTGATACCGAACAATTTATATTCCTCATATCTGCGATCTGATGGATCTGCCCCAGCAACAAGCTCGATATTATCAGTTTTCGCATATGCAAAGGCATGTTTTCTTCCGATGTTTCCACAACCAATGATTCCAGCACGATATTTTTTCATTTTAATATTCTCCTGTTACAGTTTCTTAATCCTTTTTACTGGAAAATATATCATAACTACTTTCCCAACTATTTCCTCATATTTTATCATACCATAATCTCTGCTATCTATGCTATGATCAGGGTTGTCACCCATGACAAACACATGACGATCAGATATAGTTGAGAGACCAAAGTTTCTGCGTTTCAAAGCATGTTTATCATCTGTATCAAGTTTTATCAATTTGCCATTTATGAATAGCTTATTTCCTTTTTGTTCAACAATATCGCCCTTTACGCCAAAGACACGTTTAATGACCATCAACCAGCCTGTTTTGACTGCTATTATGTCATTTTTTTCTGGTTTGTTTGATCTATATGCGAGGCGATTGATGATGACATGATCGCCTTGCATAAAGGTTGGCTCCATCGATGCCCCAGAAATAACCGCAATCTCAATTATATAGTTCCTGATGATTATAATAGATATTATCATCACCAAAAGGCATATTATAATAGCGAGTCTTTTTTTCTTTGAGGACAATCCCATAATCAGCGAATATCCAACAGATCTGCCTAATCTGCGTTCTATTTCATCTACTTAAAAAATCCATATTATTGGGCAACTCTGATCCTTCCACCGCTTGAGACAGAGGCCTTTGCAGGATCATACATAGCTTCCGCAGATATTGACGGCAAGACAAAATCCCCAACAGATACAGCTCTTAGCGCATAATAAAATTTGACTTCCTGCATTTTTGGCAGATTAGCAAACAAGATCATTCTATCGTCTCTAATATCCATATAGCTTGGATAGATGCCTGTATTTTTTATCCATGATATACCTGCACGTGAGCCAAGTCTTGGATTTTCTATCTCAAACCCTGCAGGCAATAAGTCAACGATAACAACATTATCAAGGCTTTCTGTTAGTGCTTTGCAGGTTATTTCTGCAACAACAAGATCGCCTTGTTGGATGTCTGTATAACTAATTGGCTTGCCTTCGCTTGATAGATACTTACGTCTGACGGTTAATTCTTCGTCAAATTCTTTAACTTCGCTTTCGATTGGAACGCCAAAGGCTTTCCAATAATAATAGCATGTTCCAGTTCCTTTGACGTCAAGCGTGATCTGTCTTCCGCCCCAATCCTTGCCTGTGAAGCGCTGATCATTATTTGTAAATTTACCGATGTTAGAGCCATTTATATTAATTGTGCCTGTGTATTTGCCCGGAGGTTGATTGTGGAATAGTTTTCCAAGTGCAAGAAAAGCAAAGGCGTTCTCTTGTGTTGTATACCATCTATTGTTCTTTGATGCGGAATTAGACAGCTTTTGAACTAGCTTTGGAACTAGCGGATGATAGGGATTCATCTCTGCAAGCACGCTTAATATAATCGCATCCGACCTTATAGGCGAATCAAAGTTATAGCCTGTCTGCCTTTTGATCTCTCGTGATTGTGATGTTTTCGGTATCAGGGCGTTTGCAGTATTCGTATCACCTGATAAAGCAAAAGCCCCTGCAAGCAAAGCCTGACTATCATCTGACATTCTTTTTAGCTCAGTATTTTTCAGATAAAGCATTGTGCTTCTGTCTGGTTCACCTATGATTGAGAGAACATAACAGGCATAGGTTTTTACGCCTTCGTGCCAATTTTCCGTTATTGGTATCTTTGCATGTCTTTTTAATGCCTTTATCATATTTTGATATACTCTTTCGGGAACTTCATAGCCTGCTTTTCGTGCCTCTGCGAGAAAATGAGATACATATATGCTTGTCCAGGGATTCCCATAGCTTGCAGAAGGCCAGAAGGCAAAATCACCAGACGGGAATTGCATATTGACGAGTTTGGTTATTCCTTCGTTTATGAAATAATCGGGGCTATTTGTCCCAAAGAGTTTTGGCTCGATAGCTTTTGCCATATCATTAAAATACAGCAATGGAAAAACTCTTGAGGCTGTCTGTTCTGCGCAACCATAGGGATATTGCAAGAGATATTGCAGGCTTGATGCGAATTGCATTACGGGCAGAGATGATACTGTAACCTCAAAATCCGCTGTCCCTGTTATCCAATTTCCGGGAATTGTGAATGTTCCGCTTGTATTCGCTTTTACTGTTCCGCTACCTGTCAATGTAATTGGCGGTGACGCAGGACGTAAAGGAACATCTGTTTCTTCGGATACTTGTTCCCCTGCGCCAACTGCAGAAACCTTAAATGTTACCTTTCCCATCAAGTCTTTTGCCTTGATCGCAAACATAATCTGCTTTTCCTCTTTGGGCGATAAAACGACTTTCTGCATAGATGGTGAAGGAGTATCCACAGGCCCAGTTGCACTGAGATTGATTGTAAATGTATCGCTTTTATCTGTCCCATTAAAGACAGTAACAGGCACAACAAAGCGATCTCCGCTTGCTATAAATCTTGGGAATGTCGGTATAAGCACTATCGGATCACGGACTGTAACATCTTTGCTTGTGGAGCCAAATTCGTCATCTGAGAATGAGACCGCCATAACTCTAAGGCGACCGTTGAATTGTGGAATATTGAATGTTACAGAGCCTTTCCCATTTTTATCAACCTTCATTAAGCCTGACCACATAGCGACGGGCTTAACACGTGCAACGCTTATCGGTGAAACACGCCTTTTTACTGCCCCGGGTTCGCCACCTGCGGTTGATGATGTCGTTTTTGTTCCGTCAATTTCAGGCAATATCCACGCATAAATATCATGTGTTGTGACTTCAAGCCTTTTCTTGCCGAAAAAGTGATCGAATGGGCTTGGAGTTTTGAAATCAGTTAGCTGACATATCCCCTCGTCAACCGCAGCGATTGTAATATAACCATTTTTGTTTCTGCCATTTACCGTATATGAAACTTTTAAGGGACTATTGGGACGCATAGTCTCAACCGCATCTAATTTTATATCCAGCTTATTTTTGCTGGAATCTACCATCAGCGGAACAACACCATAGGCACGAACAGGGGCGTTTTGCTCTAGTGAGTTTGTTGATCTGATGACGCTAGCGGATATATAAGCATTAGGCTTGTATTTATCAGAAATCTTTATATTTACAGTGCCAGTATTTTCTTTCATATCTTTTGAATCGATCTCATATACTTCATCACCCTCAACAGTCAAAAGTAATCTTCCTGCAAATGGTGATCTAATCTGAACCTTTGCAGTTTCTCCGGGTTTATAGATTTTTTTATCTAACCCTATGTCAAGGCGTTCTGGTTTGCTCATTGCCCAAGGTGATGACCCCCATCCAGAGACATAAAAGCTGATTGATGATGAATGTCCATCAGATTCTCTAATCTCTACTCTATATTCGCTATATTGATCTGGTGTGAAGCTAAATTTAGTCGCTGTTGTTCCAGAAGCCAATGATAATGATTTAACAAGATTTTCCTGTCTTTGGGAATCATATTGAATTCTACCATTTACCTTTTGCATTATCGTCTGCCAAGTAACACGATAACATGATATATCGCATTGACGATTTGCGACAGGTTGACTATTTTTGCCTAAAACTACGAATTCAAATTCTGTTGGTTTGTTGATCTGTGCGTAACCCTCTTTTGTTTGCCTTAGACCGACGAAGTATTGATAAGGATACACATCAACAGTTTTTTGAGCGGTAACGGTTCTTCCTCCTGTCTCATGAACTGTTGCAGAGATAGTATTCTGTAATGATGATGGCGGAGATATTCCTATTGGCAAACTTTGAATAAGGCTATATTTGCCTTCTGAATCCAGCATTCCCTTGCCAAGATTATTGATGATGTTATTAAAAGACTTATTAGGATCGCTAAAAGAGAATGATGACCACTCTTTTGGTGAATATAACTTGTCTCGAATCTCACTCACAATATCAACATTTCTTCCGACTGCAGCGGGACCAAATAGGCTTACAGCAGAAATATTGATAGTTATTGCTTGACCTAAATCGTATGAATCGGAATCAGTATTTATATTGACTTTCATTCTATCGGGCATGAATTCCTCAACACTAAATCCGCCTCTGCCGATTTCTTTATCTTTTCCAACTATAACTCTCGCTGTGTATGAGCCTGTCATAGCATAATCAGGGACATCGATCTCAAATTCGCATGAAGCCTTATCGTTTATTACTTTCCTAAATTCTGCAAATATTCGGTTATCGGGACTGAGAACCTCAAGTTTGATAGGCATCGAAGGCGGAACAGAAGCCTTTTTGCCTCGAATGATTATTGCAACATGCGCTTTTTCACCGGGGCGATATATATCTCTATCGCCATAAACATAAGCATCAAAGCCATCTTGCAGATATGACGAACCTTCGACATCAAAATCGGTTGTAGATATCTGATTCCTACCAAGTTCAAGGAATGAAACATCCTCTCCGCTTGATACAGTTATGATATATGGGCTAAATTCGTCTAATACTGAGTTTGGGATCGTTATATCTGCTATGCCATTGCTATTTGTTTTGCCTGTTCTCATTACTTGATTATTCTGGCTCAAAATCGTAACGTTTGCATCCTTGACGGGCTTTAGCGTTGAAAGTGAGTTTGTCCAGATAATAAAACGATCATTGGCTCTTTTGGCTGTAATGCCTAAATCTGTTATCATAACGATTTTACGGGCATCTCTCCAATAATCGTCCATACTCGTTGCCTGAACATCAAACACGCCTGCACGCTGATCCGAAAGATATGACTCCATATTAATTGGAGTGATAACCTCTTCGTTCATCCTGTCAGAAATATCAACTTCTTCAGAATATATTGTTTTGCCCATGCTTTCTACGTTATACCAATAATAAGGCGAATCCATTGCACCTGCATTGACAAGATGTGATAGATTATTTATATATATTTTTCTTATCTCTAGACGTGCTTTTTTGATATTAACAGTTGATAGACCGACATTAAGTTTCCCTTTTCTAGCTAGATATATTCCATCTCCAATGAAACTAAGGCTTGGTTCTACATTTTGCATAACGACTGATGTTTGAAAATCATTTTTTAATATTGCCCCGTCAACAGCCATTAGACCTTTTTTTATGGAGATATTATAATAGCTTCCAGAGGTAAACTTCCCTCTCAACTCGACATAATGGAAGTTTGAAGTTAAATCATAATCAGTTACAGGTTCAATGCTTATATACTGTTTGGCAAGCTCCGCTTTTACTGGAGAGGCAAACCTTATCTTTATATAGCCATACTCCATTTGTTGTTCAGGAAATACGCCATCAATCTTCAAATCTCCACCAGATTTTAAGTTGAAATATTCAGAATAGGCTTTGTCGAAACCATCTGTCCCGTTTGCTGGAACTAGATCTTCATTTATGACTAATTGTATGCTATGCCCTCTGTCTGGATTTGGTATTGGCTCAGTTTCAATATTGATAACAGTTCCAGCCTGTGGTGATACGATTTGGTATGGTATTTGATTTCCGCCTTTGTATGAGATAGTCAAGTTTTTTTGAATATCATCCAATTCTACGGGATAATTAAATTCCAGTGTGCCTACTATTGGAACAGACTTATCGTCAGGAGTATCGAATCGATAGGAAAGAAGGGCATTTTCTATTTTAAATTTCTCTGTATGAAACTCAAATTGTCTTTTTCCTCTGAGATAATATCCAGCTTTTATGGCGACTTCGGGCATTATATTAGCGATATATTTTGTAGAAGGAAGAAGCAGGACATTTGGATAAAACTGCAGGACATTTCTATCCGTCCATCTATAAACGCCTGTCAATGGAGGAGTGAATTTTATTACAGGAGTGTTAAATTCTTTGCCAATATCTGTATCGTTTGCAACATTTTGAGAAAATTCGATTGTAAAGTTTGTATTTTGAGATACCTTGCCAGTAGGCTTAAAAGATAGGATTTTTACTGCATCTTTGCCGGGAGGAATTAGCACAACATATATTGCGCCTACAATGATTATAAGCACAAGAACTGCGATTATTATAAGCCATTTCGCATTTGCTCTAAACCAGTTTATTTTTTTATCATTATGTGAACTATTATCATTCTCTTCCATTTGTATATCCTCCATATTTTGCATAATTTCTCAAATAATTTATAATAATATTATTGATCGTTTTTCCTGTTTCTTTAAATTGCAGACCTTGTAATGATTTTGTATATGTAGAAAGAAATTCGTCGAAAGCAACTATATAAGTCTTTGATTTATCCAATGTTGAGCCATTTATTTTTATATTATCAACTATTCCATCAGATTTTGTATAAGTGCATCCAGCGATATAGGCATCTTTTTCAGAAAGAACTTCTTGTATTTGTTTGCCTGTCAACTCATATATCAAAATTTGATTATGCCATGGATGTATCATAGAAGCCTCTTTTAGAGTTATTTTTCCTTTCTTAATGCCTCTTTCTACTGAGCCGAAATCAATCAATGCAATATCGCCTCCTGTATTGAGTCTGACTGTCTCCGCAGTAAATATGCCAATAGGATTATCGATATTTTTCTTGTATGGTATCTCATCCTCTAATTCACAAAGAACCTCAGACAGTTTATCATCATATTTCTTAATAATATCTAATGTAATTTTATCTTCTTTGATCTTATTGTCAATAGGTATCAATTTCCCATCAGCTTTAATTATCTCATATTTTCCAGAATCGCTTTTTTTCAAACCAATATCAAGTTGACCCAAATATTTTGTATATTCACCTGCCTGAGCAATTATAACATTGCCTTTTCCATCTTTTCTTGGAACGAACATAGGTTCATCAAGTTGATTATGGCTATGACCACCAACAATAATATCGATTTCTGGACATTTCTCAGCAAGGAGTATATCTGCACCAAGTCCAATATGTGATAGTGCAATAATTATGTCTGATTTATCCATAATTTCGGGTAAAATCTCTTTTGCTGATTGAATAGGGTCTTTTAATTTCAGAATACGACCTGATGGATGATCTTCTCTAATAACCCCTAAGCCAAGTATTGCTATCTTTATGCCATTGACTTCCTTTATGATATATGAAGGAAAAAGCCTTTCCTCATTATTTTTATAGACTACATTTGAGAGTAAGACAGGCACTTTCATAAATGTTATTTGCCTCAATAGATTACTTACGCTGAAATAAAAATCACCGTTTCCGGGCGTAAAGGCATCAAAACCTATTGAATCTATGATTTGCATATTCACTTCACCGCCAAAGCAGACAGTAAGCGCATCGCCTCTTGATAGTTCATCTCCAGCATGAAGGATAATCGTTGATTCGGGATCTTCTTTTTTAATTTTCCTGATAAGTGTTGCGACCCTTGTCATTCCGCCAATATCTTTTGATTTATCATCATCATAAGGAGTTAAATGACCGTGAGTATCGTTTATATGCAATATTGTAATATGCTTTAGGCTATCATCTGATTCGATGCTCAAACCTGATATTACATTTACGATAAGAGAAAGAATTATGATAATTGGTAGTATTTTGAGTATTCTGCTTTTCATTTTTCCTCCTAATGATGTTCTATATTTAGACTACATATATCTTGTTCTTTTCATCAGTTATCCTGCCTATGACAGCAGAAGCCAATGTTCCGAAAGTATTTAATAGCTCAATAAGCCTATGGCTTTTGTCTTGTGATACAGAAATAAGCAAGCCACCAGAAGTTTGGGCATCACATAAAATCATTTGATATTCATAAGAAATGCCATCAGCCCATACAATATTATTACCTAGAAACTCATGATTTCTTATGCTTCCCGCAGGGATAATAAGATCATCAGCAAGTTTCCATGTTCCATCAATTATCGGCACATTTTGCAGGTTGATTTCCGCACCGACTCCGCTTGCTGATACCATCTCGTAGAGATGACCGAGAAGCCCAAATCCGGTAACATCAGTGCAGGCATTAGCTCCAACTTCAACCATACATTCGGAGGCAGACTTATTCAACATGCTCATAACTTTGATGGCATCCTCTATAACACAGCTAGGGGCAATATCCTCTTTCATTGCGGTAGTAATAATGCCTGTCCCGATTGGCTTTGTGAGTATCAGGACATCGCCGATTTTTGCTCCAGAATTTGCGACTATCTTACTAGGATGGATCAAACCAGTAACAACCATGCCGTATTTTGGTTCATTGTCATCAATTGTATGTCCCCCTGTTATTGTGATGCCCGCTTCTTTTGCCTTATCAACTCCGCCCTTTAATATTTCAACTAAAATTTCCATAGGCAGTTTGCCAACAGGAAATCCAGCTATATTTAATGCCATGATTGGCTTTGCACCCATAGCGTATATATCGCTTAAAGCATTCGTGGCAGAGATCAGACCGAAGGTATACGGATCATCAACGATCGGTGTGAAATAATCGACTGTCTGCACAATCGCCAGATCATCACTGACTTTATAAACAGCAGCATCATCCGACTCATCGTATCCGATTATCACATTTGGGTCATATAGTTTTGGTATCTGGCGCAGAACCTGCTCCAGGTCCTTTGGACCTATTTTGCACGCTCAGCCAGCACCATGGCTGAATGATGTTAGCTTTATTTTCTTATTAGTCAAGAGTTTCTCTCCAAAATTAGTCACTAGCGATTTTTAGTATCTCGTCAGCATTTTGAGGCGAAGACGCACCCATACCTATCAAGAATTGTTTGAAACCTTCTCCAAATTCCTTCTTTAATTTTTTTAGCGTTTCAATATTGTCACATCCAATAAGGACTTTTTTCCCTGCATCAATGGTTTTATGATATAAGCCCCACCAGTGTTTATCCCATGTTGGCGGATGCCCTGCGCCGGGCGTCCACTGAAGCATATTCAGTTTTGGAATAGATAATAAAAGATCATGATGAGAGATTGCACCTGGTCCGTCCCAGTGATACATTGAATAAGAGACCCTTTCACACATCTCTGTTAATATGGGGATCATAAATTCATTAAACATCGCTGGTGAGATCATTGCAGAGAAATCACATTGAAACTTTGACATCCTGCCCGGCGCCCATGCCCAAAAATATGAACCTCCGACCTCATCTCTGAACATATCATATAAAACGTCATAATATCTAAAATATCTATCAGTAATTTGGCGAAGGCTCTTATGTACCCAATCAGGGCGCTCAATCAGATCAACGAGCAATTCCTGAGTCCCTCTCATAGCGGCAAGAGTATCCAATCCTTCTATCAAATCTGGAAACTGAACCATAAATTTACCTTTACCTAGATTTAATTGTTCTTTTCCCAGTTTTAGCACAAAATTCCAATAGAAGTTTTCCTGATTATAATCAAAGCTTGCTTTATCGGGGTCATCTATAAACGGTTCACACCAAACAGTTCCGGGCATTTCAATACCATTACAGCCAAGAAACAATGCGAGGCAATTTGGCGCAAGATCGGGGGCAACGACTGGGACTGCATCACCAAGATAATAGGTATTAATGCAGGTTCTTGCTGATAAGTTAACACGATATGCAAAATTAGAGGTTGAATAATGCGTCACCCAACCTTCTGGTTGGGGCATTGCTGGTATATCTTCAAGTGGTTTGGGACGTGGTGCAGTAATCTGCATTGCTGGTCTGCCAATATCTCCGCCATTCCACCATATTGTCAATCTTTTACGAACTTCGTCCATATCTTCACGATAAAGCATTCCACTCATCAGCATTTCCTTTCAAAAACATAATATAAGGCATTAATTCAAAAATTTTTTTAATATGAATTTAATCATAGTATAACAATAATAATTTCCATTGTCTATTAGGAAATTTAATAACAAAATCGTCTTTTTCTTTGACTTTTGGTATAATTGCCATTAATATTATAGCATTATATTAACGTGGGTCGGCATAGGAATCTATATTTACAAGACACGAAGGCACGAAGAAAAAAATTAGGACACAGGATTTCAGATTTAAGATCAAATCTCTAACGCCACATTTCTGCAAAAGTAATATCTTGAAATCCCTTTATTTGAAATTGTTTGTTGTCTAATTTTATATTTTGAGAAGTCAGAGGCAATCTGTGTTATTAATATCAGTGATAATTATCGGTTTATTCTTTTTTACAACATTAGATTATTTAATCTTTAATCCCTTGTGAGACTTTATGTTTTTGTGTCTTTGTGGTTTATTCTTATATCGAATTGACGTTAAGGTTTATTATGTTGATATATTTAAATACATAAGAATCGAATACTGGAGGAATAATTATGGCAAAAAAGAAAATAATAGGGAAAAATGGGGCGATTGGTTCTGGGCGTGCAGGCTCGGAGGAAGCAGGAATCAATATGCTCAAAGCAGGTGGAAATGCCATTGATGCTGGTGTTGCTTCTGTATTTGCTTTGTCAGTTACGGATCATGACCAATTTTGCTTTGGTGGGGAAGTTCCCATGCTTATATATTCAACCAAGCAAAAAAAGGTTGTAGCAATAAGTGGGATGGGAGTTGCCCCAAAAAAGGCGAGTCTTGATATGTTTATTGGAATGTCCACAATACCCGGAGATGGCATATTGCCTGCGGCTGTTCCATCTGCACCTGCAACATGCCTGCTTGCTCTGGATAAGTTTGGCACGATGAGTTTTGCGGATGTTATAGAACCAACTATCAGGATACTTGAGAGGGGCGGACAGGATTGGTTTCCAAGATTAATAAGAACTATTGATAGGTTGATAGAGGCAGAGAATAGCGAATCATCAAAGGGCAGAAGTGCAGGTCTTGAGGCTGTCCGTAAAAGATTCTATGAAGGTGATATAGCTGATGAACTGGTTAATTGGAATCAGAGTCAGGGTGGACTTTTTGTAAAAGAGGATTTAGCAAGTTACAGGGCGAAGATAGAAGACCCCGTTCATGGAAATTATAGGGGCTATGATGTCTATAAATGCGGTTTCTGGACACAAGGCCCATCAATGATTCAGGCTCTTAATATACTTGAGGGTTACGATTTTGGCACGACAAATAATAGAGACCCCGAATATATACATCTTGTAATAGAAGCAATAAAACTTGCCTTTGCAGATAGGGACGCATATTACGGAGATCATGATTTTGTTAGTGCTTTGGAAGAAATTTTACTATCAAAAGATTATGCAGAAAAGAGAAGGACATTGATCGATCGAAATAAAGCATCATTGAAACACTTGCCCGGCGACCCTTGGAAGAACAGGGCTTTGGGGCATGTTGATTTTCCTGCTGAGGTTGTCGGAACAGCGATTAATGATACTACAACATGCGTCGCAAGCGATTCGTTTGGCAATATGTTTGTAGGAACGCCTAGCGGATGGGGTTCAGGGCTACGACCCGGAAGCACAGGTGTTGTGCTTGGAACTCGCTTACAGAGTTTCAATCTTTGGGAAGGGCATCCAAACGTCATAAAGCCCGGAAAACGTCCAAGAATAACATTAACTCCTACGCTTGTTATGAAGGAAGGCAAGCCTTATATGGTTATAAGCGTTGCTGGTGGCGATCAGCAGGATCAAACAGCTTTGCAGGTATTATTAAGCGTTATTGAGTTCGGTGTAAATCCACAAGAGGCGGTTGATACGATAAGATTTGGCACTAATCATTTTATCGGCTCTTTCCGTCAGACGCCTGTCGTTCCGGGGAGTATTATAATTGAAGATTCTGCTTCGGAGAATACAATTAAAGTCCTGCAAGATAAAGGTCATAACGTTCAGAAAACATCCGTTTTTCCATCGCAAGCAGTCGCTATCGTTTGGCATGAAGATGGCTCGATGGAAGTCGGGGGAGATTTGAATAAAGAAAGGCATCTTGTGGCTTATTAGGGATTTGTAATACATTTTCGAGATATTGCAAAGGAGAGTTGGCTAATAATGCAAAAATATACTTTACCGATAATCATTGAAAAGGATGAGGACGGTTATTTTGTATCTTGCCCTGTTTTACAAGGATGCTATACCCAAGGCGATACCTATGAAGAGGCGATTGCGAATATTGAGGACGCAATCAGATTGCATATTGAAGATCGTCTTGCAAATAATGAAGAATTATCTAGTAATATTATGGTAAGTTTGGCAACTCTGGAGATACAGGTATGAGTCCAAAGATACCAAGAGTAAATGCTAATCAGGTTATTCGGGTTATACAGAAAGTTGGATTTACATTTAGTCGTCAAAGCGGAAGTCATAAAATATATAGGAACGGTTCCGGTCGCCGAGTGACTGTGCCTTTTCATACAAGCAAAATATTACATCCAAAAATACTTGGCAATATAATAAATGATTCGGGATTAACATTAGATGAATTTATACAACTGCTTAAAGATTTTTAACATTGCGAGGTGATAGGATGGCTGATAATAAACTCTATTTAATCTGCGTTCTATTTTCCCAATATACATTACATAAGGAGTTTAATATGTGTCCCAAAATTAAAAATTTTTCTCTAATTATTTCCATTCTAATAGCATTTGTTTTTATTGGCTGTGGTCCCAAAGTTATCGTTCCACCAGAAGTTGATTTAACAAAATATAAATCAGTAGGCTTAATAAATTTTGAATCTGATGCGAAAGGCAAACTTGGCGAATACATCACTCAAAAGTTTCTTCAAGAAATAAGCAGATCTCAAAAAGGTGTTCGAATTGTTGAACTTGGTGATATGGAAAGAGTCCTAAAGGCGATAGATCGTGAAGAGCTAGGCCCTAAGGCTATCCAGATAATCGGTGATACATATAAAGTAGATGCTATCATAATTGGTAATTTACATGTATCAGAGATCAAACCTAAAATCGATCTATCCAGTATTGCTGTCAAGGCTTTAAATGTCAAAGCTGATGTTGATGCTTCATTAAGCGTTAAACTTATAGAGACAAAAAGTAGTGCAACCATCTGGACAAACATTGCAGAGGATAGAAGGACAGTTGCACAAGTTAGTGTGTTTTCAAGCAAAGATATTTTCTTTGATGCAGAAAATCCCGATGAGGCTTACGGAGAATTGTCACAGTCGTTAATCCAACAAGTTACAGAAGACCTTAAGACAAGGCGCAGGAGGTTATAATAGGAAATAAAATGCAAATACTTACAAAAACTTTCTCTATATACATTCTGATTATATTGTTTATATCTGCTTGTTCCATGCACAGCAAACAAAGCGTAGAACCGAAAATCACATCAATAGATGAAAATAGGCTAAAAGAACTTGCGGACAGTGCGATTCAAGATCATCATGATAACGAGATAAAGAGATGGTCTCCCGAAAGAAAGAGCATGGGTGTTCATGGTGCTTATGAAAAGGGGCAAGTGAGCAAATCAGATTCTCTTATGGGAAAACAATTGACGTCATCGCAAAACAGACTCTATGAAGATGGGCTTTTCCATTACGAACAGGGCAATTATGATATGGCAATAAGATATTGGGAAGAGTTATTAAGGCTTAAACCCGATTCTTCTGCAATGATCTATAATCTTGGACTTGCTTATTATTACAGAGGCAAGATAGATCAAGCAGAACAAATGTTTAAAAGGGCTATTGAGATTTATCCCGATAATAAAGATGCTCGTGTTAATCTTGGCTTAGTTTATTCTGATAAGGGCATGACAGAAAAGGCTATAGAAGAATTTGATAGCGTGATCAGTTCGACCTCCGAAGACCCGGATTTGCGTATTAATCTGGCATCCGCATATTATTCTGCTGGAATGTTGGATCAAGCTATGATGGAATTCAAAAAAGCTGTGGATGCTGGCTATTCTAGCTATGATGTTAGAAATATTATGGGAATAATATATTACAGAAGAGGGATGATGACCGAAGCATTAAAAGAGTTTGAAATAGCAAGCAAGCTAAAACCTGATGATGGTGATATTCAATACAATTTGGGTTTGATATATGCAAAGATGGGCGATACAAAGAGAGCTAAAAAGACATTAGACAAAGCAGTAAAACTAAGCCCAAATAACGCAGGTATACACTACAACTTGGGATACATATATTATGAAAGCGGAATGATTGATGAAGCAATAGAGGAATATAACAAAGCGATTATTTTAGCGAGCAATGATGCGGAGGCACATTATAATTTGGGAACTGCATATTACAGTAAAGGCACAATTGACAAGGCAATAAAAGAATTTCAAAAAGCGTTATCTCTAAAACCTATGGCACAAGCCCATGTAAGCCTTGCATCGTGTTATGGCGACAAAGGGATGATAGATAATGAAGTAGATGAGCTAATGAAAGCTATTAAATTAGACCCAAAGTTTTTCCCTGCATTATATAATCTTGGAGTTAGTTATTCAAGACAGGAGAAATATGATGATGCTATAATCTATCTAAAAAAAGCGGATGAAATCCAGCCAAATAATCCCGATGTTCATAACAATTTAGGTTTTGCATATTCTGGTCTTGGGAGATTTAACGAAGCTATCTCTGAATTTAAGAGGACAATAGAGATCAAACCAAGCATAACGGAGGCATATATAAATCTTGGTTATGTATATTCAAAGACTGGCATGATGCAACAAGCAATAGATGTTCTAAAAAAGGCAGTATCTTTGGACCCGACATCTGTTATGGCACATCATAATCTTGGATCAGTGTATGCAGTCAATAGAAACTATGCAGAAGCGCGCAACGAGTTCAAAAGAGTGCTTGAGCTTGATCCAGAGAACGTATCTGCAAAGCGGATGCTTATCAATCTCGGCAATGACTAAAAGGAAACTTTATATCTTATAATCATAAAACAAAATACAGAGAAATCCATTGAGTTAATAGTATTTATTTTGTAAAATAACAATAATAAGAAAGATTTTTCGCTTCACTCAAAATCACCGCAAAGTGTCACCTTGAACGAAGTGAAAGGTCTTCTTGAGTTAATACAAAAAATATAATTTCCTATACAATTAAAATTAACACATTATAAATTTATCTCTTATTGATGAAAGGAGACAAAATAAATGGATAAAAGACTAGGTGTAGGTGTTGTTGGTCCCGGCTGGTCTGGTGGAGAGCATATAAAGGCTTATATGAACAATCCACATGCCGAAGTTCTTGCTGTATGTGGTAGGGATGAAGCTAGAACAAAAGCAAAACTGGCAGAAGTTGGTCTTGAAAAATGCGATGTTTATACTGACTACGAAAAGATGCTTAAGAGAGACGATATCGATGTAATTTCAATCTGCACGCCTAATGATCGCCATGTGGAAGAAGCGGTTATGGCTGCGCAGGCAGGAAAGCACTTCTTGCTTGAGAAACCGATTGCACTTAATGTTGATGGATTGAAAAAACTCAGAGATGCTGTCAGGCAGGCAAAGGTTAAAACTGTTGTTGGATTCGTTTTGAGATGGAATCCGCTTTTTGAGACGATTAAGCCATTGATAGATGATGATGCGATAGGCAGAGTTTACTATGGCGAGGTCGATTATTATCATGGGATAGGACCTTGGTATAAACAATTTGAGTGGAATGTTAAGAAGGCTATAGGCGGCAGCAGTTTGCTTTCTGCTGGATGTCATGCTGTTGATGGATTAAGGCTATTTCTTAATGACGAAGCAATAGAAGTAACCGCTTATTCCACAAAGAGTAAAAACGAGAAATTTGCACCCTATGAATATGATCCGACAATGGTTACAATCATTAAATTCAAAAGTGGGATAATTGGTAAGGTTGCTTCATCAATAGATTGTATAACTCCTTATATTTTCAACATACACTTACTTGGCGATAAGGGAACGATACGCAATAATCAGCTTTATGCACCATCAAAGATGCCCGGTCAGAAGGGATTTGCTGTTATTCCAACAGTCCTTCCAGATAGCGGAGATGTTACCCATCATCCATATTTGGGCGAGATCGATCATTTAATCGACTGTGTTTTAAATGATAAAGAGTCTTTTGTCAATGTTGAGGACGGCATAAAAACCCATGAGATTTGTCTTGCCGCTGAAATTTCCGCCCAAGAAGGTAAAAGCATTAAATTGCCGTTGATTTAATATGATACAAGATTCTAGATAAAGATAAGCTTAATAAATGGAGATTTTTATAATGGACGATTGGAAAATCGGCAATATCGTTAATAATGGTGATTTCGATAAAGGCACAGTTGGGGCAATGCCAGAAGGCTGGGATTTAATTGCGCCTAATCCTGCGATTGCTCCTGTATTCCGATTAATAAAAGATGGCAGTAAATCTTTACTAATGGCAACAGGAAATGGTAGGCATGAGTGCTTTGGATATGCACGCAGTATGGTCAATTTTGAGGCAAATAAAACATATCTTATGAGGGTTCGCCTTAAGTTCGAAAATATGGAAGACCTTAATCGCCATACGGTAAATGGTATATTCGGTGGATTTAATGATGGCATATTCGAGTATCGCAAAGACGGTGAATGGGTCATCGGTGAATCACGTTTCCCATCTCCAGAAGATCCCGGAAATTGCGAAGTTAGACTATATTTTCGTTTCAGTGCAAATGGTAAAATATGGTGGGATGAAGTCTCTATTCAGGAATGTGAACCTATTGCACCAAGACTTGTCAAAGTTGCAGTTAGCTGGGGTTCAGAAAATATGGCTTTCTGGTCAAAGTGGCTTGATATTGTCGGCAAAAAGAATGTTGATATTGCCTTATTGCCCGAGATGTTTAATGGCAAGCCTGTTAAAGATGCAGAGCCTTTGCTTGATGGTGATACAGGCAGACTTCTTGCTGAAAAGTCCAAACAATACGGAATGTATGTTAGTGCCTCTTATTATGAGAAAGATGGCGATATAGTCCTTAATTCAGCCCCTTTATTTGACCGTAATGGGAATTTAGTCGGTAAATACAGCAAAAACCAGCTTTATGATCCAGAGGAAGATGAAGGGGCAACTCCCGGAGTGGGTTTCCCTGTATTTAATACGGACTTTGGCAAAGTTGGCATCATAATTTGTTATGATAGCTGGTTTCCAGAACCAACGCGCCTGCTTGCATATAAAGGGGCAGAATTGATATTATTTCCAAATGCTGGTTATTATATGGGGCTTATGCCTGCACGAACTGCTGATAACGGTGTATGTTTTGCTGTTAGCAGTCTTGGATGTCCTGCTGGTATATGGGATTCAGGTGGGGCGATGGCTGGAGAGGAGATGCCCGAACCAACAAGATCTGCCTCAACGATTATTAGTGGATTTGAAAAAGACGATGAAAACCATATAATCATGGCAACTCTTGATTTAAGCAGAAAACCAAGTCCTCATTGGTGGGGTGGCCCTATGCGCTCTGCACCGGGCGGAAGGAGATGCAGACAAACTCTTATTATCCCTATCGAAGATGAAATCTCAAAAGAAGCCAAGAGATGGTGGAAGGAATAATTATAATATTAAACATTGAAAAATAAGAAAATCACGAATTTGACGAATAAAGCGAATTACACAAATATTGATTAATAAACAATTCGTGAATTTCGTCTTTTCGTGCAATTTGTTATTAAACGTCAGTTCGATATAAGAATGAACCACAAAGACACTAAAACACAAAGTTTCACAAGGGATTAAAGATTAAATCCTTTAACGTTGCAGAAAAGGAATAGCCCGCTGATTTTCGCTGAC